>Ga0272448_1002632_pt1 | contig 22195 bp, 17 predicted proteins | sample YNPCB0191_FD_202220 | JGI IMG/M metagenome (GOLD analysis project Ga0272448, IMG submission 202220) | Hot spring sediment microbial communities from Yellowstone National Park, WY, United States - YNP-CB-019-1 | ecosystem: Environmental > Aquatic > Thermal springs > Hot (42-90C) > Sediment... | reverse complement strand
CGCGGCAGAAGCTTTCATCTCGGCACGAAATCGTCTGCGTATGGTTCCCATAATCTCTCCCATTGTACTGGATTACCAGATGGGAAACCACCTTAGCGCGCTGTCCAGTTTCTGGGGTACATTATATATCTCCTGATACACTCCCGCACCAGCCCCCGCAACCCACACGAAACATCCTCAGTCATCCGACAGCGGATATTTTGAATACAGCTTCTCAGAAGTTGAAAACTTCCTATCATACCTTCAAGGACTTCCCCCACCCCATCGCGAATTGTAATCCTGAACAATGCCCTATCTACTGTAGAGCAACAACCGGAGGAATCCATGCGTAAATGTCCGAACTGTGGCAAATCTGTTGATGAGATAACGAATGTCTGCCCGTATTGTGGTGCCGAACTGCCTGCCCCGTATGATGGGCTGGTGGATGATGAATATGAGGGAGAGGAGACCGGCGAAGGTGTCAGCATGCTGCCGCCCGGCGGGGCGGAGGAGTTGATGGCGGCGCTGGGCGTTGGTAAGCCGGGCGAAGAAGGGACGGTGCAGCCGGAGGAACTCACCATTCTCTCTGGGGCGGCGCTCTATCTCGAAGACACCGTGCTTGATCCCGGCTCGCTGATTCTGGGGCGCGGGCGTATTGTCGCCATCATCGATGGTGCCTTGCCTGACTTGCAAAACGGCGTGCAATTCTACGACCTCTCCGGCATGATCCTCAGCGCCGGCTTCATCGATGTGCACATGCACGGCATGATGGGCATCGATACCAACAAGGCCACCGTGGAGGATTTCAAGCGGCTGTCGGCGGAGGCGGCGAAGCACGGCACCACCGCACTAGTGCCCACCACGCTCGCCTGCCCGCCGGAGGAACTGCGCCGCGTACTGCAGAACCTGCGCGATGCCAATACGCAAGGGACGCCCGGCGCCCGCCTGCTGGGTGTGCACATGGAGAGCAACTTCATCAGCACGAACTTCAAAGGTGCACAACCGCCGAACTCCATCTTCCCGCCCGAAGACAAGCGCGCCTGGGAAATCACCCCGATCATCGACGAGTTCGCCGACGAGGTGCTCATCGTCACCGTCGCGCCGGAAGAGCCAGGTACACTGGAACTCATTCCCTGGCTGGTTGAGCACGGCATCATCGCCTCGCTGGGCCACTCTGCCGCGACGTATGAGCAGGCCATCGCCGGTTTCGATGCCGGCGCCACCCATGTCACCCACCTCTTCAACGCCATGGCCCCGCTGCACCATCGCAATCCCGGCCTGGTCGGCGCGGCGCTGGAACGCGATGATGTCTTCGTTGAAATGGTCAGCGACGGCATACACATCCATCCTGCCGTGATGTCGGTCATCATTTCGGCGAAAGGTTCGGAACGCGTGATGCCCGTCTCCGACAGCCTGGAAGGCGCAGGATTGGATGAGGCGGAGTTCTATCTCGGCGGCCAGCATGTGACACAGAAAGCGGGCATCGCGCGCCTGGATTCCGGCACCATCGCCGGCAGCACCACCACCATGGACAAGATCCTGCGCTTGCTGGTCGAGCGCCTGAACTGGGATCTAGGCGAGGCGCTGCTGATGTGCTCCACCACCCCCGCCGATGGCCTGGAAATGCAGACCCTCGGCCACATCACCCCCGGCGCCTTCGCCGACCTGGTCGTGCTTGATGAAAACCTGCAGGTGCGCATGACGTTTGTGGATGGTAAGGTGGTGTATCAGGCGTAAGCAAGTTTACCTGCGCCAACTGTTCCGGCCTCTCTTCGCCATGAAGAGAGGCCGGTTTTTTGTCTGAGCTATAAGCCGATCATCCGCTCCAGTTGTGTCATATCCAAGTGCATCGCCACATGATCCGCCATACGGTCGATATCCGAAATCGTTCCTTCTTGCACCGGTAGCGCAGGCAAGCCTTTCTGCGTGCGAAGGCGATTGAGCCAGCCTCGACGGAAGTCTGGAGAGTCAAACAGGCCGTGGAGATAGGTGCCACAGATTCGACCATCGGGGGAAACGGCGCCGTCGGATACCTGGACGCCGGTGTCATCGGTGAGCAGAAGCAGCGGGGAGATGCCGGGGGCGCGGGTGGATTGGCCCATATGGATCTCGTAGCCGGAGACGGGGGTGCCGGCGTCGACCAGTGCGGCGCCGGTGGTGTGGCCGGTGGCGCGGATGGTGCGTTTTTCACCGGCAAAGACGGTCTCTATGTCGAGAAGACCCAGGCCATCCACCTCGTGCTGGGCAGATTCCACCCAGTGCGGGTCGCGGATACGCCGGCCCAGCATCTGGTAGCCGCCGCAGATGCCGATGAGCGGGATGCCGGCATTCACCCGTGCCAGCAGCGCCTCCGCCATCCCCGTGGACCGCAGCCAGCGCAAGTCGTCTACCGTGCTCTTAGTGCCGGGCAGGATGAGGGCATCGGCGTTTTGTAGTGCATCCGGCGTTTCGGCATAACACAGATCCACGTCCGGCTCATCGGCCAGCGCGTCGAAATCGGTGAAGTTGGAGATGAACGGAAGGCGGACGACAGCGATGCGGAGGGGTGCGTCTCTCTTCTCGCGTGGCTGTGCGGTGATACCGAGCACATCCTCCTCGTCCCCGCGCCAATCAGCCAGAAAAGGGAGCACGCCCAGCGTAGGGATGCCGGTGTAGTCCTGCAGATAGGCGATACCGCTCTCTAACTGGCGGGCGTCGCCGTGGAACTTGTTGATAATGAACGCCTTGATCAGCGCGCGCTCGTCCGCGGGGAGCAGCAGTGTGGTGCCTACCAGCGAGGCGAAGACGCCGCCGCGCTCGATATCCCCCACCAGCAGCACAGGGCTCTCGGCATAGCGCGCGATGCGCATGTTGACGATGTCCTGATCGCGCAGGTTGATCTCCGCCGGGCTGCCGGCGCCTTCGATCACCACCAGATCATACCGGGCGCGCAGGCGATCCAGCGCCGCCGTCACCACCGGCCACACGGTGGCGGCATAGTCCGCCCCCGGCAGCATCCCCGCCACGGGCCGCCCCAGCAGTACCACCTGGCAGCCATGCTGCGCATCGGCTTTCAGTAGCACCGGGTTCATATCGACATGCGGCTCAATCCCTGCCGCAGCCGCCTGATATGCCTGCGCCCGCCCGATCTCGCCGCCCTCCGGCGTTACATAGGAATTCAACGCCAGGTTCTGTGCCTTGAACGGCGCCACCCGCAGCCCGCGCCGGGCAAAGATGCAGCACAATGCCGCCGCCAGCACACTTTTCCCGGTATGCGATGCGGTGCCTTGAATCATGATCACAGATGCCGGCATGAGAACCCCCCTTGGGAATGCGGATTGTAGATTGCGGAATATAAGGCGCCAGGTTCGTCATTCGGGCATTAGCCACATTGCACTACCACCCAGGCATTTTCGAATTGACGGGGGCCAGGACCGGTACCCGCTCCCTGTGGTATACAATAGTACAGGCAACCGTTCACTCCCCAGAACATATCACTTTCCTCATCCGAGGTGACTTGCAACAGTTGTTCCCAGACATAACCGGCTTTGAGTTTGGGGCAATCCTGAAGGACATCCCCAAATTGAATATCGTCGGGATACCCAAGCAACTTATGCCCCTTCAGATCTGCGGATGGCAGTGGCCCGCCTTGCATACACGCAATATTGTCGAGCAATGAGCGATATTGTGCTATTGCTTTTTCGGGGAGACGCAACCGCTCAACCAGTTCCGAATTAACGGACGGCAGCACCAGTTGCCGTGAAAAGGTCAGCGCGCAGGGGTAGTAGCGCCATTCCAGTTTATCCGGAAAGGCACGTCGTTGCAACGTTTTCTGGTCGCCATTAAAGTACAACACCATCCCGCTGCCACGGTCCTTTGGCCATTCACCGAACGAGAGATTACTGCCATTGTAGAAGAAATACAACATCCCTTCCTTCGGCAGCACTGACTTCGTATCGAGTGCTGCAACCTGATCGAGCCGAAGCTGGCAGATGAAGGACATCGGTTTGTTCTGGAAGAGTGGCCACGCCGTGTCCGGCGGCAAATCCGGCATCCCAGCTAGTTTCGATGACCCGACCGGTATTTCATCTTCATCGCAGGCTTCGCTCTTCATCACGATGGCATCACGGACGGCTTTCAGTAACTGATCGGCATGGGCGTCAAACCCGGCTTTGCTGATCTGTGCCTTGAGTTCCTGCAGGGTTAACGATTTTTTCGCACTGGCACCTTCATCACTCCATGGACATGAATCCCATTGAGAGAGAGTGTATTCGGGTTTGTACTTATAACATGGCAGCTTGTTGTGTTTCTTAAGCGATTGCAGCACAGCTTTCGCCTTATCCGTTCGATATGGCAGCAGGCGGATTGCCGCTTCCATGCGTACCGCATCATCCGGGTGATCAAGCAGCGATGCCAGCGCTTCGATGCCCGGCTTGCCCAGTGCACGAATTTTCCGCCAGGTGATGGTCAGCGCACGCTTCGCAAGTAAGTCATTCGGAGGCGACGGCGGCTTATTAACAGTTATGGCGTTATCCGAGAACTGCTGCAGAAGCTGCTTCAAATCGGTAATTTGTAGTTTCACTGGCATATCCGCGGCGTGTACGATTGTCGTCCCGATCGATAGGAAAGCAAGGAAGAGATGCATGACAAGCATCAGGTTCCGTCGATTCATCCGTCACTTCCTTATTGAGGCGTAATCTGCCCCTTCAGCATACACCAATTGGTCCATCTCAACCAGTCCTGTGCGCCACCCTTGAACGACCGCGGAAATAACGGTATACTTAAAGCCAAGTGTTCCGAGATATTTACTCAGTTAGTCTGCCGCCTCCCGATGGCAAGGAGTCCTCTTAGTGAAACTGTCTACGCGTTCGACGTATGGTGTGCGGGCGATGCTGGTGCTGGCGCAGCAATCCGGCACACGACCGGTGATGGTGAAGGAGATCGCTGACCAGCAGAACCTGCCTCCCACGTATTTAGAGCAACTGATGGTGCTGTTGAAGAAGGCCAACCTCGTCAACGCGACGCGCGGCGCGCATGGTGGCTATGTGCTGGCGCGGTCAGCGGCGGAGATCACGCTGGCGGAGATCATCGAAGTGCTGGAAGGCTCGCTCACGCTCACCGAATGCCCCTCCGGCACCGGGTGTTGCGGCAAGCCGGAAGCCTGTGCGCTCCATGACATCTGGAACGCCGCCGGCCAGGCACTCATTCGCGTCTTCCAGGACGTCACCCTCGCCAACCTCGTCGAACGGCAGCGCGACAAGGAATCTTCGCCGACATTGATGTATAACATTTGAAAGGAACGATATGCAATACGCTCTCGATGCCACGAAACTCGTTGGCAATACCCCGCTGGTCCGCTTGAATCGGGTGGTCGGCGACTCGTCGGCATTGGTGCTGGCGAAGTTGGAGATGTATAATCCGGCCAGCAACGTTAAGGATCGCATCGGCATCGCTATGATCGAGGCGGCTGAGCGCGCCGGGCAGATCACCGAGGAGACGATCCTGCTGGAACCGACGAGTGGCAATACCGGCATTGCGCTGGCCTGGGCTGCCGCCGTGCGCGGGTATAAGCTCACCCTGGTCATGCCGGATTCCATGAGCGTCGAGCGCCGGCAGATCCTCAAAGTGCTCGGTGCCAACCTGGAGCTCACGCCGGCGGCGGAGGGGATGACCGGCGCCGTCAAGCACGCCGAAGAGATGGTCAACGCCAACCCGCATTATCTCATGTTGCAGCAATTCAGCAATCCCGCCAACCCGGCCATCCATCGGCTGACCACCGGACCGGAAATCTGGCAGGCGACGGAAGGCACGGTGGATATCGTCGTGGCCGGTATCGGCAGCGGCGGCACCATCACCGGCGTCGCCGAATTCCTCAAGGCGCAAAAGCCGAATGTGTGCATCGTGGGCGTCGAACCTGCCGCCTCCCCCGTGCTCACCGCCGGACGCTGGGGCGCACACCCACTCCAGGGACTCGGTGCCGGCTTCGTGCCGGAGGTGTTGAAGGTCGATCTGCTTGATGAAGTGCTCGCCGCGCCATCCGATGAATCCCTCGCCATGACCCTGCGCCTGGCGCGCGAAGAAGGACTGTTCGTTGGTATCTCCTCCGGCACCGCCGCCTGGGCTGCTGCACAGATCGCTCAGCGCCCGGAGAACGCCGGCAAGTGCATCGTCACGATCTTCTCCGACAGCGGCGACCGCTACCTCTCAACGGCCGCGTTCCAATCCGTACTGGCAGAATGATTGTGTTTTTTCACCGCAGAGATACAGAGGGCAGAAGTAACGCAGAGGGGTTGAGAACTGCCCTCGCGGTAACGTCCGGTTACCGTCGTGTGAATTGTTAACGCTTGACACGCCGGCTTCTTTGTACGTGCTCTGTCTTGGCTGTCACCGCATTGACCTGACCGGGTGCAAATTCGGGGACAGCCTTGACCGAGCACTGGTTATCGCACGGACTCCCAATGCGCGACTGACTGCTGATCATACGAACGAGCGCTGCCGCGAAGGCAGTCCCCACCCCCCGCTGCGTCTTATCGCCTCTGCGGTGAAATATCCTACAAAAACCTTTTTGCTTAACATACTCGAAAAGAAAGCTTGTTATACTCCCGGTATAGAGTCGGGGGTGTGATGAGTTGGATGCAATCTCCGTCTACTGTCACCGTGGTCATAACGGACCGGGAACATCATGAACCGATGCGGTCGTTTGTATCGCTGTTACGGCGGGCCGGATTCGAGACTTATATTCTGCACCGGGTGAACTATGCAAGTGTCAGCCGCGTGCCGAGACCGCAAGTTGTGCTGGCGGATGTCGGCGCGAATAACTTCGCCTCGGGCGCTAATTCACCGGCGAATCTGCAAGCCACCTGGGAGTACGTGCCGATCATCCTGCTGGCCAGTGTGGATGAAGTAACCCAACTGCGTTTCAGCACCAGCCTGCATGATTTCCTCACGCTCCCAACGACTACAATCGAGCTGGATGCACGCATCCGCTTTGCGCTCTGGAAATCGCAAGGTTCCGCCCCCGCCCCCCGGGATCACACGGAAATCAACGGCCTGCGCATGGATATGGCCACCTACGAAGTCTGGGCACACAATCGTCCGGTGGAGTTGACGTACAAAGAGTTCGAACTGCTGAAGTTCCTGGTCACCCACCCGCGGCGCGTCTACACACGTTCCGAACTGCTCGAAAAGGTATGGGAGAGCGAATACTTCGGCGGCACGCGCACCGTCGATGTCCACATCCTCCGCCTGCGCTCCAAACTCGGTCCGGTCGTCGGCAAGATGATCCATACCGTGCGCAATGTTGGGTATCGGTTCGGATAAGTCTATCTACTTTCTGCGAGATTTCACGCTCATACTCTTACTGCTCGACCAAAGAAGTTTTGCGGGATCAGCCTCTTTGGAGCGCGAACCTCCTGGTGAGCGAATTATCGGCCCGCCACCACCTCTACAATCTGCTCTCCAGGAGGTTCGCGCTCCAAGGGAAGCTGATCCCACATAAATTGATGGACTCGTACTCATACTCATTAACTGAATTTGCTAATCATATTGAGCATGAGTAAGAGTATGAGTATGAGCATGAATTATGCCTTGCGTTGGCGTATACCCCACAGTAAACCGCTATTGACAAAGCTGCCTGCTCGGTGGATAATCGTTTATCCACTGAGCGTATGAGGCGTTGCCGATGAGTTTGCTGGGGATTGATGTCGGTTCCAGCCGCTGCAAGGCTGCTGTCTTTTCCTGTACCGGCGCGTTGTTGGCGGAAGCAGCGCGCGGGTATGTGCCGCAGTTTGGCGCGGATGGCAAAGTCGAGATCGATCCCGTGCAATACTGGCTAGCCGTGCAGGCTGTCGTGCGCGAGGTGGCAGCGCAGGTGGGCGACGATGCGATTACCGCTCTGGCCCTGAGCACCCATGGCGAGACGCTGGTGCCGGTCGATCGCGATGGACAGGCGCTGGGGATGATGATCGCCAACGCCGATAACCGCGCGGTGGCGGAGGCGCAATGGTGGGATGCCCAGGTCGGCAAGGCACGCATCTTCGACATCACCGGCACCGTGGTGCACCCGATGTTCCCCCTGGTGAAGCTGGCCTGGCTGCAGCGGCATGAGCCGGAGCGGTTTGCCGCGGCCGCACGTTTCGTCAGCATCCAGGAATATCTCCTCATGCAGCTTGGCTTGCCGCCGCTGATCGATTTCTCGCTCGCCTCGCGCTTCATGGCCTTTGACGTGCGGAAACAGCGCTGGTCCACGGAGATGCTCGCCCCGCTCGGTTTGCCTGTCGACCGCCTGCCGATCCCGGTGCCTGCGGGTACAATCGCGGGGCGGCTCGATGCGGCCATCGCGGAATCTCTCGGCCTGCTGCCCGGTACGCTGGTCGCCATTGGCGGGCATGATCAACCCTGCGGCGCACTCGGCGTCGGGGCCATCCACCCCGGCGATGTCTCGGATTCCATCGGCACCTACGAATGCCTGGTCGCCATCGGTGCGCACCCCACACTGAGCGATGGTGCGCTGGCAGCCAATCTTAACACGTACTGCCATGTCGTGCCCGACCACTTCATCACCATCGCCTTCTTCCCCTCCGGCGTTATGCTCCAGTGGTATCAGGAATTGCTCGCATCGCCGCATGGTGAGGTGTCATTTGCCGAGTTGGAAGCGCATGCCCCGCCCCACCCCACGGGTTTGTGTATCACCCCGCATTTATTAGGCTCCTGCACACCGTACTGGGATCCGCGCGCGACTGCGGTGATCGCCGGCCTGACCCCGCGCGCGGATCGCTATCATCTTTACAAAGGCATTCTCGAAGGATTGGCGTGTGAGTTTACCATCAACGTGGAGGTGCTCACCGAGTTGGTGGGGCCGTTTGATCTCCTCCGCGTCACCGGTGGCGGCGCACGCTCCCCCCTTGGGTTGCACTTGCGAGCCGCCTTGAGTGGGCGGAAGCTGCAGCCGATGTGCAATCAAGAGGCCGTCTGCCTGGGGGCGGCACTGCTCGCCGGCGTTGCCTCAGGAGCATACACGAACCTCGAAGAGGCTGTTACGGCTACCATGCAACCCGGTGAGGTGATCCCAGCAGCAGAAGCCATAAAGACCGCCTATGCGAGCCAGTTCGCGCAATACCGCCGACTCTACACTGCACTGTCGGCCTTCCGAGAGGCATACAGCGAAGGAGGTCAGCCATGACGCATCGCGAGCGTGTCATCACTGCCTTGGATCACAAGGAACCTGACCGCCTGCCCATCGATCTGGGCGGGAGTGTGGTCACCTCCATTTCAGCAGTCACGTATCGGGCGCTTCGGCACTACCTGGGCTTGCCGGAAACTGAAGTATGCGTTGCGGAAGCCGTGCAACAGATCGCACTGGTTGACGAGGATGTGCTGGAGTTATTGGGTGCCGATATTATTCCGCTCTGGGCGAATCCACCGGCGAACTACCAGCCGGTCTTCCACACAGACGCAGACGGCACGTCCTCGTTTCAGGACGAATTTGGCGCCACCCTGCGCAAACCGCTGGGGTGTGAATACTACGACTGGTGTGAATTTCCACTTTCCGAGCCATCGTTGCGCGCACTTACAGCCATGCCGTGGCCTGATCCCGCAGACCCGGCGCGCTTTGCCGGTCTGCACGCGCGGGCGCAACAGCTTCGCGCGGAGACCGATTACGCGATCTTCGGCATGGCGCCATGCGGGCATGATCTCTTCAACCAGTTGCTCCGCGTGCGCGGCATGGAAAATGGGTTGAGCGATCTCCTGCTGGAAGAGGAATTCACTAATGCCTTTCTCGATCGCCTGACGGCTACCATCATCCGCGCACAGGAGTTGTATCTCGATGCCGTCGGCGACTTACTCGATATCCACTTCGCCGCCGATGATCTGTGCGGGCAGGCGGGACCGTTGATCTCGCCGGCGCTCTTTCGCCGCATGATCAAGCCGCGCCTGGCACGTATCATCAGCGCGATCAAAGCGAAGACGTCTGCGAAAATCTTCTACCATAGTTGCGGCGCTATCATTGAATTTATCCCCGACCTGATCGAGGTCGGGGTAGATATCCTCAACCCGGTGCAGGTGAGCGCCGCCGGCATGGACACCGCCTGGCTGAAACGAGAGTATGGGCAGGATCTGTGCTTCTGGGGCGGCGGGTGCGATACCCAGCGCATTCTGCCTTTCGGCACGCCGGATGAGGTATGCGCTGAGACACGGCGCCGCATCCGCGACCTCTCCCCCGGCGGCGGCTTCATCTTCAATCCGGTGCATAACATCCAACCCGGCGTGCCGCCGACGAATATTATGGCGATGTTCGAAACGGCGTTAGGTGGATAGTAGATTATCGTTCTCCCTCGTCCCTTCTACCGGGGGTAGAGGGAACGAGGGACGCTCTTGGCGGAAAGGCCGAAAATGGGACAGGTTACGATCAAACAACTGGCTGCGGAAGTCGGGCTCTCGGTATGCACGGTGAACAAGGCGCTGACCGGCAAGCCGCGTATCAGCGAAGAGACGCGCATGCGCATTCTGGACGCCGCAGAGCGCCTGGGGTATAAGCCCAACCTGCTGGCACAGGCGCTGGCACGGCGCACGCTGACTATCGGCGTCGTCTACCCGGAGGTGTGGCCGGATTATTACCGCAAGCTCGTGGATGGCGTGCGCCAGGGGCTGGCTGAGCTGTATGACCATAATATCCAGGCGCGCTACCGGACACTTTCCGCTACCGGAAGTGATCTTGGCACTACCCTGCAGGAACTGGTAGAGGAAGGCGTGGCGGGGGTGATCCTGTGCTCCAGCGGGCATCCCAGCGAAACCGCGGCCTGGCCCACCCTCACCCGGCGCAATCTCCCCTGCATCCTGCTGGGCAACGACATCGCCTGTGTGCCCCGCTTGACCGCCGTTCGCCTGGATGCCCGGCGCTGTGGCCGCCTTGCCGCCGAACTGCTGTGCCACCTCACCGCAGGGGGACCGCTGGCCATCCTGGTGGGCAACACGGACATTATGGACCACCAGGATAAGATTGCCGGTTTCCGTGAGGAAGCAGCACAGTTGGGTTGCACGGTGACCGGCATCTATGAGACGCAGGACGACCCGGCGCTGGCCTACCCTGCGACTCAGCGCGTATTCGCGGAGCATCCGGAGACCGCCGGCATCTACATTGCGACCGACAATGCGCTGGGCGTATGCCGGTATGTGCGGGAAAGTGAGCGGAAGATCAAGCTGGTGGCGACCGGCGTCTTCCCGGAACTCCGTGAGTACATCGCGCAAGGCACGGTGCAGTTCAGCCTGCATCAGAATATGGAACGGCAAGGCCTGCTTGCCGTCCGCATGCTGTATCGCTACCTGGCCTGGCAGACAACACCGGAGCCGGAAGTGCTGGTCGCTCCGCAGGTGATCGCGCGTAATCTGCAGGATTTATGGGCAACAAACGATGCTGAATGACGGATTTCACACCGCCATACTTGCCGATGACGAACGGGAGCGATTGACACGCCTTGCCCGCTGTGCGCGCGCTGATGTGCTCCGCATGACCACGCGTGCCGGGTCCGGTCATCCCGGCGGCTCGTTGTCCTCAATGGAGATCTTCCTGTTGCTTTTCGCCGGCGCGCGGCTCGACCCGGCGCACCCGCAGGCACCACAGCGTGACCGCATCATCGTCAGCCATGGCCACACGGCGGCCGGGCTCTATGCGGCGCTCGGTCACACCGGCTTCATCCCCATCGGTGAGGTTGTCACCTCTTTCCGCCAGCACGGCAGCATCTATGAAGGCCATCCAACCCGCGCCGTGCCGGGGGTGGAATGGGCCGGCGGCAACCTGGGGCAGGGGCTATCGGTGGGCTGCGGCATGGCGCTGGCAACGCGTTTCACCGGCGAGGATTACCACGTCTACGTGGTGATGGGCGACGGGGAACAGCAGAAGGGACAGCTTACCGAGGCGCAGCGCTTTGCCGCTCACCATCGCCTCACTAACCTCACCGCCATCATCGACTTGAACGGCCTGCAGGCCACCGGCGCCACCGGGGAGGTGATGGCCCAGCATCTCACTGCCGAGTATACCGCGCACGGCTGGGAAGCGCTCGCCGTCGACGGGCATGATTTCGACGCGCTTTACCTCGCCTTGCACCAGTGCCGAACGGCAACGCGCCCCACGGTCATCCTCGCACGCACCACCATGGGCAAGGGAGTCGCCGGGAAGGAAGATTGCCATACCTTCCATGGACAACCGCTCAGTGAGGCGGAATGCGCTGAAGCGCTGGCAGCACTTACGGTTGTTGATGATAATACCCAGGCGATATCTCCACCATCGAGCCCCCAGATACTGGTGAGTGCTGTAGAGACACGCGTCCTCCCCGGCACGGCGCATCTTTACCCGGTGGACGCGCAGGTGGAAAACCGGTCGGCATTCGGCACGGCACTAGCGGAACTGGCGGAGAGCAACATCCCGCGCGGCATTCCACTGGTGGCGCTCGACTGCGATTTGTTGCCCTCGGTGAAAACTGACCGCTTCGCCGCGCGCTTTCCCGCGCACCTCATCCAGTGCGGCATTCAGGAGCACCACGCCGCTGCACTGACAGGCGGGTTGGCCGCCGCCGGCGTGCTGCCCTTTTTCGCGGATTTCGGCGTCTTTGCCATCGGCGAAACCTATAACCAGCAGCGCCTCAACGATATCAACCATGCCGGCGTGAAGCTCATCTGTACGCACTGCGGGCTGGATGTGGGCGAAGACGGCGAATCGCATCAGTGCATCGACTATATCGGCTTGTTCGCCAATTTCTTCGGCTGGCGGCTCATTGTGCCGGCGGATGCCAACCAGACCGATCGCGCTGTCCGCTATATGGCCACCACTCCCGGCAATATCGCCCTGGCCATCGGGCGTTCAAAGCTGCCGGTGCTGGCCGGGAAGGATGGCGAACCATTCTTCGGCGCAGAGTATCGCTTTGAGTACGGTAAAGCCGACTGGCTGGTACACGGGTCAGCAGCCACGATCATCACCTGTGGGTCGATGGCCCATCGTGCGGTCAAAGCGGCAGGAACGCTTGCTGCCGATGGGTATGCCGTGGGCGTGCTGAATATCAGTTGCCCGCTGGCGCTGGACCATGCTGCCATCCGCCGGGCGGCGGCGACCGGCACCGTGCTGGTCTATGAGGATCATCACGTGCGCACCGGCCTGGGGAGCTTATTGGCAGCGTTGATACTCGAAGAAGGCCTGTCCTGCCGGTTCCAGCGCCTGGGCATCACCCGATATGGCACATCCGCCTTACCTGATGAGCTGTATCGCGACCAGGGATTGGATGTCGAGGCAGTGGTCGCCCGCATGAGGCATCTGTTGGAGGAGCAATCGAATGAACGCACCGTCTCTGCCTGCTGAACGCGTTTCCCGCTCACGCACCCGCATTAGCGCGGCGTTTGCGCTGGCGGACCCCGTGGAACCGCCCGTCATCGTGTGGCCGTTCCATTACATCGTATGCGGTTCGGCGCCTGAAGATATTCCTGACGATCTGTTCAGCAACAGTGCCCGCATGCTGGATTGCCAGGTGACCATCTGTGAGCGGCATATCGAGGCAGTGCCCGATGACTTCCAGCCGTACCTGTGCCCCTATTACGGCACCGGTATCCTCGCGTCAGCCTTTGGTGCCCAGATGCAATTCGCGCCGGGACGCGACCCGTGGATTGCCGGCCCGGTGGTCGAGACGCCGGCGGATGTCGCCACACTGCGCCTGCCCGACCCGCAACGCGACGGTCTGATGCCACGCGTGCTGGAGACCGCCGCCTTCATGCACCAGGATGGCACCTTCCCGGTAACACTGACGGATATGCAAAGCCCGCTGGACGAATTGATCCTCCTCTGTGGTCATGAGCGACTGTACCTGTGGATGTACGATGAGCCGGCCATGGTGCATGACCTATTTGATCTGGCGACCGAGGCGCTGATCGCCTGGGTAAAGGCACAGAAAGCGGTAACGGGAGAACCGCTGGATGTCTGCCATGGTGAACAAGGCGTGTGGGTGCCGCCCGGTTGCGGGATCTGGCTTGCCGATGATGAAGCGGTGAACCTGCCGCCCGCGCTCTATGAGGAATTCATCGTCCCGTGCTATTCGCGCATCTTCCGTGAATTCGGCGGTGGTGTACTGCACTTCTGTGGCAATGGTGCGCATCTGGGCAAGGCGGTGCAGCAGATCGAGGAACTGCGCGCCATCAATAGCGGGCCGATGGGCCAGCCGGAGAACTTCGCCCGCCTGCAACAGGCGACCGGCGGACGCATACCGTTGATCTACCAGGAGATGGCGCCGGCCGATCCCCTCCCCTATTTCCGCAACCTGCTCAGCCGCCTCTCCCTGCGCGGTCTCATCCTCGCCCCGCAAGTCTGCGACCGCTTTGCAACGGATGCAGACGGCGGCATCATCGAGGTGACCCACCAGCGCACTGCTGAAGGACGGCGAATCTACGACGCCTTACACATGGCAATCGAGGAACGGCAAGCGTTGCCCGATGTATCTTTCGATAATGAATAGCCACAAAAGAGCACAAAGAACACAAAGGATTTTTACTATAGCGCAACAGGTGCCTTTTACACCTGAAATCCTTTGTCTTTCTATTTATTCTTTTGCGGCTATTTTCAAATACGACAACCTGGCAGAAAGGACTGATCGCAAATGATGAAGGTGAAAATTGGCTTTATCCCGTCCAATTGGGAATCGTGGGATGGGGGGAAATGGGCCGGGAAGATGCGGGACCGGTGTGTGACAGCACTGCAAGGCGTACCCGGGCTGGAACTGGTAGCGCCGCCGAAGGCGATGACCGGCGATGGGTGTGTGAGTACGGTGGAGCAGGCGCGCCGGGTGCTGGAGTATTTCCAGGCGGAGCAGATTCAGGGCATCCTGCTGGGCAACATGACCTTCGGGCATGAAGTGTCTGCCGTGGGCACGTTGGTGAACGGGCTCTCGGCGGAGTTGCCCATCCTGCACTTCGCCACCCGCAGCGGACCGATCGATGCTGAAGGCCATCGTTCGACTGATACCTGGTGCGGACAATTCATGACGACCTCGGCGCTCAAACGCCGCGGGCGGACATTCACGCACCTCCGCACCTGCAATCCGGAGGATGCCTGCTTCGCTGACCAGGTCGGCACCTTCACCCGTGCGGTGAATGCCATCAGCAAGTTCCGCCGGGCCAAGTTCGGCCTGCTCGGGCAGCGCCCGCAGCTCTTCGAGTCGCAGGCGTTCAGCGAGCAGGCACTGCAGAAGAAGTTCGGACAGATGGTGGTGCCGGTGAACATCGATGAGGTGTACGACCGTATGGATGCCACCCCGGCGAGCGATCCCGATGTGCAGCAGGTGATGCAGGAGATCTCCGCCGGCCTGGAAATGTGTGAGATCACCGACGAGAGCCTGGTCAACATGGCGCGCTATGAGATCACGCTGAAGCGCATGGCGGCGGAATTGGAGCTCGATGCCATGGCAGTGACTTGCTGGACAGGCGTGCAGCAGCGCTATCACATCTCCATCTGTTCCACCTTCGGCCGCCTGAACGACCAGGGAATCATCACCGCCTGTGAGTCCGACCTGCTTGGCGCCGTCTCTATGTGGGCGGTCTACCAGGCGGCGCTGGGTGAGCAGAAACCGCACTTCATCGATTGGACGGATCTGCATCCCAGCGAAGAGAACATCTGGCTGGCCTGGCATTGCGGCAACGCACCGATCAGCCTCTGCGCCGGCGATTGCCAGCCGAAGATGTATCGCAACGAGCGCATGATCCAGTGGGTGCCCACCTGCCACGGCGCAGCGGAGTTCCGCCTGAAGCCGGGACCGGTCACCTGTGCGCGCCTGGTCGAATACGATGGCGAATACACCATGTTCTTCGGCAATGGCGAAGTGGTGGACATCCCGCCGTTCGTGCGCGGCTCCTATGGCTGGGTGAAGGTCAACGACGTCTTCGATTGGGAAGACAAGCTGGTTAACTACGGCATCATCCACCACGGCACGCTCATTCACGACGCCAAAGTGGCCGACGCGCTGGCGCTGTTCTGCAAGTTTCTCGATATCCAGGCGGTCAGAGGCGCCTGAATGTCAGAGGATTCAGCATACAGGATGCAGGAGATGCAGCGGTTTCGGGGACTGACATCGAAACTCCGACTATTGAATATGCTACCTGGTGCGTAGTATCCGCCTGGTAGAGGTTCCAGGGAGTTTCGGTGTCTGTCCCCGAAACCCTATACAGCAATCGGCTGCAGATTTGATACTTGCATCCTGCATCCTGAGTCATTCACAAGGGGTTCTATCATGCAAAATACCATGTGGCGGACGGTGCTGACAGCGCCGGGGCAATTTGAGCAGCAGCAGGTGCCGGTGCCGATGCCTGGACCGGGAGAAGTGCTGTTGCAGGTGACGCATATCGGCGTGTGCGGGTCGGATATCAGTGCGTTCTACAACCGGCACCCGTATATCCACTGTCCGATTGTGCTCGGGCATGAATTTGCCGGTGTGGTGGCGGCGGTAGGATCGAATGTGCAGGCGCCGGCTCCCGGCACGCGCATCAGCGTTATCCCGCATCTCGTCTGCGGTGTGTGCCCAGCCTGCCGGCAGGCGCAGTATAATCTCTGCAACGCGTTGCGCTGTATCGGCGCACAGGCGGACGGCGGCCATGCTGAATTTGTCATCGTCCCGGCGGGAATGGCCATCTCTATTCCGGATGCGATGTCGCTGGAGGATGCCGCGCTGGTCGAACCGGCGGCTGTCGGCTATCATGGCATCAAGCGCGCGCATATCCAACCGGACGACCGTGTACTCATCGTCGGTGCCGGTCCCATCGGTAATTTCACCATGCAATCCGCCAGAGTTCTTGGCGCAAAAGCGGTCTACATCGCCGACATTGCTTCCGACCGCCTAGCACTCGCCGCTTCCCTCGGCGCTGACGGCATCATCGACCTTTCGACTGAGACGCTTGCCGATGGGATCACCCGCCTGGTTGATGGTCCGGAGGCGATCACGGTCTACGCCGATTGTGTCGGAGGTCGCGGCGATGTGCTGAACCTGCTTATCGCCACCGCCACCCGCGGCAGCCGTCTCGCCGTCATTGGCGTACTCGGCAACAACTACCACCTCCCCCTGCTTCCCGACTTCATCGAACATGAGCTCACCCTCTACGGCACCACCATGTACGTGCCGCAGGACTACCGCGACGTCATCGCCCACCTCGCCGCCGGCCGCATCCGCACCGCCGGCATGGTGAGCCATCACTACCGTATGAACGAAATCCCGGACGCATTTGCGATGATCGATGGAAAGAAGGAGGCGTTCTTCAAGATCGTGTTCACGGATGTGAAGTAAGATAGGCTCACCATAAAGACGCAAGGGGCAGGAAGAGATTTTCTGAAGCATTGCATGCGGATCGGACTGATCAGACCCGTCCGGTCAGTCTGACATGGCTGACCAAATAACAACGATATCTTTTCGTGTTCTTCGTGTCTTCGTGGTTCAACCAAATTACCGATTTCTGCTGTTGAACCCTTGACGTACTCGGCGTTGACCGCTACAGTTCATCGGAAGGAGCAAACCTCATGGCGGGTTCATATGCCTGCGCCACCTTTTTCTTTCGCGCAACCCCGGAAGAGCTGGCGCAACGGTATGAAGAGAATGCGGAGCCGGCGAACGGTTATCTGATCAGACTGAGCGACTTCTACCTGCTGGTAGATGCCACCGCGACGGAGACGGCAGACTGGGGTCGCCAGGCACAGTTAGCGGCGCTCCTCAGTGAAAACGAGGTGATTGCCCTCTCCGTGCTGCTGGTTGGCGATCACTGGGGGCTTGCGGTGGCCTATGATGGTCAACCCGGCCCGGCGGCGCTGTTCATTCCGAAAGACGAAAAACTTCTCACACAGTTGCCCCATAAACTACTCGCCATCGAGAAAGCGCTGGTGGATCTCTTCCCGGGTGAAATCGATGCGGACGAGGTGGATGCCATCTTCGGCGCCATGATCGATGGCGCCATGCCGGTAGAAGATGCGATCACCGAGATCCTCGTCATGCTGGACTGCCCGACGAACTGGCTGCGCTGGAGTTGGTATGAAACCATCCCCCAGCAGATCTTCACCGACCCGGACCTGCAGCGCATGATCATTCCCCTCGGCGAAGCGCGCCAGTTCTGGGAAGAGTAACCTCCCTCCTTCCTTCTCCGGGGAGGAAGAGGAAGAAGACAAAAAGAATTATTCGTTCAGTAATCGCTCATTTACCAGCCTTCTCCTCTCCCTTCCCAGGGAAGGGAGAGGAGAGCAGGTGATTCAAGGAGTTCTCCCCCTTGGCACACGAACAAATCGTACCAATCTTACTTGACACGGATATTGGTTCTGATATCGACGATGCCGTCTGTCTGGCCTATCTGCTGCGCCAGCCGCGCTGTGAACTGCTGGGCATCACCACGGTGACCGGTGAAGCGAAGAAACGTGCTATGCTTGCCGATGCCGTCTGCCGCGCCGCCGGTCGCACGGACATCCCCATCCACAGTGGGGCGGAAGTGCCGTTTATAATTCCGCAGCAACAGCCGGCAGCCCCGCAGAGCGAGATCCTCGCCGACTTCCCGCATCGCACCGACTTCGCCCCCAACACCGCAGTGGAATTCCTGCGGCAGACGATTCGCAGCCGACCCGGCGAGATCACCCTACTCACCATCGGTCCGCTTACCAACATTGGCCTGCTCTTCGCGCTCGATCCGGAAATCCCCGGCATGCTGAAGAGCATGGTGCTGATGAGCGGCGTCTTCACCTGCGTCATCCCCGGCTTGCCGCGACGCGAATGGAATACCATGGGCGACCCGCACGCCTCCGCCATCGTCTACCGCGCCCCGGTGAAACCGCATGTCTCCATCGGCCTCGATGTGACGATGCAGTGCCGCATGGACCTGCAGGAATGCCGGCGCCGCTTCCACGGTGGTCCACTGGATGTAGTAGGCAAGATGGCCGAAGTGTGGTTCCGCCATGTCGGGGAGATCACCTTCCACGACCCACTGGCCGCCGCAGTGATCTTCCAACCTGACCTTTGCCAGTATCAGGATGGGAAGATTGAAATCGAGCTGTTGAGTCAGCAAGTGCCAGGCATGGCGCACTGGTATCCGAACGCCGAAGAGAAGCCACACCGGATCGCCGTCGGCGTGGATGCGGAGCGCTTTTTTGCGCATTATTTTGCGGTAGTCTCACAGTAGAGCATGAGCATGAGTAAGAAGGAGTAACGACGATGTCCTACACCGACGGCTGGGCCGCCATGAACCTGGAGATGCCGGCGCGGATTCCGCGCAGCGAATTTGATGCACAGACGCACTGGGAACTGGTGAAGCGGGTGACCGGCATCGATGTCAATTTTAAGAGCCCGCCGGAGGTGCGGGATCGGGCCGCGCAGGCGTTCACCCGTGCCTGGAATTACGACATCCTCCTCTCCGCTAATATTTTCTGGGAGATTTTCGACGGTTTCTGTACCAATATGGGGCATGCCGAATACATGGACGGTGGGGTGGATTTCAATGATGACATCCGCTGCCCGTTTAAAACGCCCGAGGAAGTGCTCGCCTTCGATCCCTGGAAGCAATTCGGCGTGCATGACAAAGAGGCGATCAAGAAGCGCTTCGAAGACCATTATCGCACCGTTACCGAACAGTACCCGACGATGGTGAATACCGCCGGCACCTATGTCACCCACGTCTCCGGCGCCATCTCGCTCTTCGGCTGGGATCTGCTGCTGGAGGCGGCGGGGCTGGATCCGGACGGCTTCGGCGAGGTGATGAACCGCTATTCCTCATGGTTCCTGCAGTATTATGAGGCACTGGCGGAGACCAGCGCACCGGTGGTCTACTCTCACGACGACATTGTCTGGACTGCGGGCGCGTTCATCCACCCGGACTGGTACCGCCGCTACGTCTTCCCCAACCTGAAAAAGCTCTACGCGCCGCTCATCGACGCCGGCAAGAAGATCATCTTCCTCTCTGATGGCAACTACACCCAGTTCGTCGACGACATCGCCGCCTGCGGCGTACACGGCTTCTTCTTCGAGCCGCTCACCGATCTCAGTTACGTCGCGGAGAAGTACGGCAAAACGCACGTCATCATCGGCAACGCCGACACGCGCATCCTGCTGATGGGCACCAAAGCCGACATCCGCGCCGAAGTCGAACGCTGTATGTCAATAGGCCGCCACTGCCCCGGCTATTTCATGGGCGTGACAAACATGATCCCACACAACACCCCGGTAGAAAATGCGCTGTACTACAATGAGGTGTATGAAGAGCTGAGCCGGCGGTAAGAAGGTATGGGAGTGTGGGAGTGCCTGTATGCGATCAGCTCACCTTTTTGCTTGAAGATGGTGAGAGAGGAGTGATAACCTTGAGAGCCACTCCTCTCTCATTAAGCCCGCCAATTACTCCCACACTCCCAAACACCCACACTCAATTACATCCGCTCCGGCGCACTCACCCCCAACAGCGTGAGCACGTTTTTCAATGCGATCTTTGAGGCGCCGATGAGGACCAGGCGGGCATCGCGGATGTTGTCGGGCGTGTCTTCCTTCAGCACCGGGCAGCGGTCGTAGAAGACGTGGAACTCGCGGGCCAGGTCCTGGGCATAGCGGGTGAGGCGGTGGGGCTCGTAGAGCTCCGCCACGGTGAGCACTTCTTCCGGCAGGTCGGAGAGGCGGCGGATGAGTGCCACTTCCGCGTCGCTATCCAGCGGCGAGAGGTCGGCCGTCTGCGGGTCGGGCAGCGCCACGCCCTTCTCTTCCGCCAGACGCAGGATGCTGGCGATGCGCGCGTGGGCGTATTGCACGTAGTAGACCGGGTTGTCCGGCGACTCTTTCACCGCGAGGTCCAGGTCGAAATTCAGGTCGCTGTCGGCGCTGCGCAGCAGGAAGAAGAAGCGTGCGGCATCTTTCCCCACTTGCTCGATGAGTTCGGAGAGCAGGATGATGTCGCCTTTGCGCTTGCCGCCCATCACAAATTCGCCGTTGCGCAGCAGGCGTACCACCTGGTAGATCAATACGTGAATGCTCTCCGGGTCATAGCCCAGCGCCGCCATGGCCGCCTTGGTGCGCGCCACATAGCCGTGATGATCCGGCCCCCAGATATCGATAAGTGTCTGGAAACCGCGCTCGAATTTATTCCGGTGATAGGCAACGTCTGAGGCCAGGTAGGTCGGCTTGCCGTTGGAGCGCACCAGCGGGCGGTCTTTATCGTCGCCGTATTTCGTGGAGGCCAGCCAGACCGCGCCTTCCGCCTCGTAGGTGGCATCATGGGCGGCCAGCGCCTGCAGGCATTTTTCGACCTCGTTCTCTTCGAACAACTGCGACTCGCGGAACCAGGTATCGAACTCCACCCCGAAGCTGCGCAGCACCTCGCGCTGCCATTCGATCATCGCCTCCTTGCCCATCTGGGTGAAGAGCTCCAGGCGTTCCGCCGCCGGTATGTTCAGGTACTTATCGCCGTCCTGCTCCTTGATGCGCCGGGCGAATTCGATGACATATTCGCCGTGGTAGCCGTCTTCGGGAAATTCGATCTGCTGACCGAATGCTTGCAGATAGCGCACCACCAGACTCTCGCCGAAACGCACCATCTGCGTGCTGGTCGCTGCATCGTTGACGTAGAACTCGCGAGAGACATCATACCCCGTCCACTCCAGCACATTGCACAGCACATCGCCGATGATGGCGCCGCGCCCATGTGGAATGCTCAACGGCCCATTCGGGTTGGCGCTGACATATTCGGCCAGCACGCGTTTCCCCTGCCCAAGAGTGCCGCGCCCATACGCATCTCCCTGCTGGTGGATAGCCCGCAGCGTCTCATGCAGCCAGGTCGGCTTCAGGTAAAGGTTGACGAATCCCGGTCCGGCGATCTCGATCCTCTCGACGATCTCATCGGGGATGCGCAGATTGTCCACCAGGATCTGCGCGACCTTCCGCGTCGACATCTTCGTCTGGCTGGCCAGCACCATGGCCAGATTGGCGGACAAATCGCCGAACGCCGGGTTCGCCGGTCGCTCCAGGGTAAAGGCGGGCAACGTGTCGTAATTCAGGCGCCCCGCGTTACGTGCCATTTCCGCGGCGTTGGTAAAGGCAGCGATCAGCACTTGCTTGATCATATCCAGCGTCTCTTTCTCACGAACGAATTTCCCTCACCCCCAATCCCCTGAAGTTTAGCCATTTGGGTGGTGAGGAAAAAAATCGTTTTAGTTAAGTTGATTTAGGTTTGGTCAGTGGTGTCCTGGGGTATGGCTTGGTTGAACAAC
>Ga0272448_1002631_pt1 | contig 22198 bp, 19 predicted proteins | sample YNPCB0191_FD_202220 | JGI IMG/M metagenome (GOLD analysis project Ga0272448, IMG submission 202220) | Hot spring sediment microbial communities from Yellowstone National Park, WY, United States - YNP-CB-019-1 | ecosystem: Environmental > Aquatic > Thermal springs > Hot (42-90C) > Sediment... | reverse complement strand
AGCGTGTGAATTTAGATGCGCCTTGTGGTTGGTTAAAGGTAATAAGTAGATTTCGCGATCTAGAAATTATTTATCACTCTAGTTCCCATCAGGTCGTTGGATTCATATGCGGTTTAGATTTTTTTTTTGATAGAATTGGTGGTTGTTATGAACTTTCAAGAAGGAAATGTTGCCCATAAAAACCTTACCTGATAATCAGAAAGCATTACCCGAAAAATACCTGTAGGGAGTCTCTACGGCCTGATAACATTCACACTTGTATTTTAACGGAATTTATAAATGCGTCTACAGAGTTCTAATTGGAGAAGTGAAATTTTTCCTAAAAATCAGGTGTAACAAATTAACAGACGCTTAAGTTGGCATGAAAAAATTCTTGTTCCTAGTTCAGGAAGAATTGTTCAGAAAACATGCTAAGGAATATAATGGATTTAAAACAATCCCAAAAAAAGAAAGGACTGGTGAGGAAAAAACAGGAAGGAGGAGAATTTTTCGAAAATCATAACTGGAAAGTCCGTAATTGGGTCTATCCCTTCTAAAAGAGCATTGCCATGGCTACAAGCTGATGTGTTATTCTAATAGGAATCTCCTGGCTTTACTGCCTGCTGATCCAGCGAACAATGTTGTCAGAAAAGAATTCTGGGATATCGTTGAGAAGTTTTTTTTGGATAAGGTTACGTGAGTAAAGAACTTCAGGAGGAATTCTGGCAGTTTGGAGTTGTTTATGTTCTAGTGAAACGGGAGAATAGGATTAGTGACCTGGAGGAGAAGTTTTACAAGTACTTGTTCCTCGGGAGGATTGAGACTTTGTTTGAAGTTCCTTTTTTTCTGAGTTTTTGTTGATGCCGAGTAGGAGTGTTAGTCTAAGAGCGTTTGATTGAAGATTTTTGGGAGGCAATTCTGGCTGTGAATCTGGATGGATTATACAACTTATGGTGGGAACTATGGTAATTATCTTATGTAACTAATTTACATAGGATGTTCTATCCAATCTTAAAATGATGTTTTTGTCCAATTCATGTTATTAGAAGGTTTTTAACGTCTTTTTTACAATCGAAATTAACTCTTGTCATAAATCGAAGAAAAGTCTTATGAAATGTAGGTTTTCAGTTACAGACGAAATTCACACAAAAAAACCTATAGTTTTTCTTTTTTATTTCTCTCTGATCCCCCATCTTTTTACCTTCATTTATGGCCATATTTTGTCCCATATGATCTTTGTTGCATGACGCACTGATATGTATTCTTTTGAGGTTTATGTGAAGCGTAGGATGTTTTCGCTAGCTGTGAAAATCCTACTAAACCTTTATTGTTTTGACCAATTCTACGAGGTCTTAGAGTAAAGTAGGTCATCTAACACTATCATTCTTAGCGCCCACATTGTTTATAGCATCACCGGAAGTGCATGGAAAAATTTCTAAAACTATACCGACCTCACTCCGGTGTTTCCTAATAAGCTTTTCAAAGAGGGGATCATCTTCAAATTTAAAGTTTTTCAATGAAATATTCCATTTAATCCTCTCCAAAACTCCACCATGAACCTCGATTCACCATCATTAGCACCATTAACAAGACTGCACGCCAAAAAAAAGGGTTTCCAGGACAGCCGCAAACCAAGAGTATTACGATCATGAGGCAGATCACTCACAGTGATAACAAATATTATTTTTTGGAATCTTATCAGGCTTAAGACTTTCTCATAACATTCAGCTTCGGTGAAAGGTCAAACCAAAAAAAAGGTTATTACTAAGTTATTCATAATAGACCTTTATAGAAATATAATTTTGGTGAAGTTCTATAAGGCTGGGAAAAGTTGGTTTGGATTCTGGAGTGAGGATCATGGGTTACATCATTGAAACAGAAAAAATAACTAAAAAGTATGATGATTTCACAGCAGTCAACAAGGTAGACCTTGAAATACCAGAGGAGGACATATACGCGATCCTGGGACCGAACGGAGCCGGTAAAACAACACTAATATCAATGTTATGCACCATAATCAAACCAACAAGCGGCACAGCAAAAGTGAACGGATACAACATAACAAAAGAACCAGAGAAGGTAAGAGCATCCATAGGCATAGTATTCCAATCCAGAGCATTAGATGACATGCTAACAGGAAGAGAACACCTCGAAATGCACGCAGCACTATACGGAGTACCCAAAAACATAAGACAAAAAAGGATAGAAGAAGTCCTCGAACTTATAGCATTGGGGGAAAAAGCCGACGAATACGTGAAAACATACTCTGGGGGTATGAAACGCCGACTAGAAATCGGAAGAGGCCTCATACACCACCCCAAGGTCCTATTCTTGGATGAGCCCACACTAGGCCTAGACCCCCAGACACGCGAAAGCATCTGGAAATACATAAAACAACTCAACAGAGAAGAAAAAGTAACAGTACTACTCACAACACACTACATGGAAGAAGCAGACAAACTATGCGACCACGTAGCCATAATGAACAAAGGCCAGATAATAAAAGCAGACACCCCACAAAACCTTAAAAGAGAACTCAAAGCAGACACGATAAAAGTGAAAACAGAAAACCCAAAAGAGTTCGCAGAAAAAATCCAAGAACTACCCGGAGTAAAAGAAGCCTACAACACAGGTAACATGATAAAACTCATGGTAGAAAGGGGCGAAAACCTAATACCCCAGATAGTGAACTTCGCAACACAACACAACTTCCAGATAAAATCAGTAGAACTAGAACATCCCACCCTTGAGGACGTGTTCATAAAATACACAGGAACCGGGATAACAGAAACATAGTTGATTAATATGGGGGAAATAGAAGGAATATACACCATATGGTTGCGGGAGATGAAAAGATTCCTACGCTACAGGTCAAGGATAGTCACATCCATCGTAACCCCACTACTCTGGCTGATCATATTCGGAACAGGACTCGGAGCCTCAATAAGATTCGGAGGAATACCAGGAGGCTACAGAGCCTTCATATACCCGGGTATAATAGGCCAAACCATACTATTCACAAGCATATTCTCAGGAGTGTCAGTGATAATAGATAGACAATACGGCTTCCTCAAAGAAATACTTGTAGCACCTATTTCAAGACCATCAATAGTCCTTGGGAAGGCCTTAGGTATAAGCACAGCCTCGATGATACAAACAACCATACTACTATTACTATCATTCCTCGTAGGGGTTATAATGACACCAGCCTGTTTCCTCGCGACAATGATACTTTCACTTATAATCTCGATGGGTTTCGGCGGATTAGGACTCTTGATAGCAGCATTCACAGATAGTATGGAAGGTTTCAACCTTATAATGAGCTTCATAGTATTACCAATATTTCTTCTTAGCGGCGCCCTATTCCCAATAACTGGTTTGCCAGGATGGTTACAGGGCGCGGTTTATATGAATCCTTTGACTTATGGTGTGGACGCTCTAAGATATACAATATTACATAGGTCGGTATTCCCTCTTGGGATTAGCATGATACTCATCACAATTTTTGCTCTTGTAATGGTCTTTGCAGCATCCTTCATATTCAACACAAAAGAACAAAGCCTAATGTAGAATCATTGTTGATTAATGAATTAAATTCTGGGGAGATCATTGGAAAGCTTTCCTATCATTTTAAAATCCGACGAGAATTTAAAAAAGCACTCGTTAAAATTATACTCCTATTTTTTTAGAAAAATCTTATCATATAAGGCTTACCTTTCCACTCCTATGAATATCAATATTATCTATATATGTAATGTAAACTATAGAGTAAAGTTTATATAAATAAATGTTTATATCTATATAATAATGGTGATTAATGTATAATTATACTAAAAAGTTTAATAGACTAGAATAGTATGGAAATCTCTTTCAACAAGCGATTTATCTAAATCGACGCCATAGTTTTAAAATAGACTATAGTATGGAAATACTCCCAAAATTGAAGATGAAATCGAGAAAATACTTGTGCTTTAAAATGGACTGAATAGTATGGAAATGATGATCTTAAATCATGTTACAAAATAACTGAAATCAGATTTAAAACAGACTAAATAGTGGAAATTATATAAGAACAACGAAGAAAACAAAAGGAAAATGTTTTAAAATAGACTAAATAGTATGGAAATTCTGTGAGACATTATTAGCTACAAAAATAGATAAATTTATATACAATAATGTCAACATTAGTCCTTGACATTATGCAGGGGGGTATTGAATTAAGAATCAAGATAGAGCTGAAATCAGACATTAAGCCATTCAAGATTCAGTACAACTACAACCATGTACTGTCGGCGATAATATACCGCAGGATAGCTGACCTGGAACTTGCAAGTCAGCTGCATGGTGCAGATGGATTCAAGTTCTTCACCTTCTCACAGATCAGCATACCCCGCCGGAAGGCCTTCAAGAACTTTCTTCTCTCAGAGGACGGCAGATTCCACTTCTTCATATCATCCCCAAACACTGAACTGATCAAGAGTCTGGTGGAGGGCTTCATAGACCGGCCAGAGATTGATTTTCTAAGGAGAAGGGTAAACGTTGAGTACGTGGAGTTCCTGGAGCCACCTGAATTCAGGAGAAACATGAAGTTCAGGACACTCTCCCCGATAATAATAAAGACTGTTAGGGAGGAGAATGGAGTTCTGAAACAGTGGAATGTTAACCCAAATGACCTCAAATTCTATGAGAACCTGCAGAAGAACCTTGTGAGGAAGTACCAGGAATTCCATGGCGACTATGATGGCGACGAGTACCTGCAAGTGGTACCCTATCAGCGCTCAATAAAGAGGAAGAGAATAATGATACCCAAGGAGGGCGCTGAGACCTACCACAGGGCCTATCACATGAAGTTCAGGGTAGAGGGGGATCCCCGTTTAATAGAGTTTGGATATGACTGTGGCTTTGGTGAAAAGAACAGTATGGGTTTTGGTATGGTGGTTACATCATGAACTATGAATTCAGAAGCACTTCAAGCCTTGAATTTACAGGTAACTGGTTTGTTGATTCAGGCATTCTTGGATTTACAAGGATAATAGAGGACATTTATGGCTTTGATATCAGTGATATCCGTGAAATTTCAGCAAGGGAGGATATACTCTACTATGGACTTTTCCCCTTCGCATACCTGTGCAGTGAGATAAACAGAAAATCCAAATCAAGGGTTTCCAGTGAACTGATAAAAGAATTCATAAAAGCACTTTTCGATTCTGAATTTGATTCAGCAGATGAAATATTTGAGTTCACATGGAACAGTTACATCACAAGGGCAGCCATGGACCTCTGGATTGAAAATAAGACAGAATCAATAATATTCAAAAATAAAGTCCCTGATAACTTACCTGAGGATTTGAAGAATCTTGCATTGAGTGTAAAGGAACTCGAGAAGGATTTAATTGCTAATGATTCAGAGGAACTGGGGAGGATATTTAAACGCAGATTTAATGGATTCAAGTATGATGATATAGATATAATCCTTTCAATCCCCAATGAAGACTTAAAGGAAATTTCTGAAGAATTTTTAGAGTCATTTAGAGACTACAGTGAGCAGCTTTTGAGGTTCAGGGAGCTACTTAAGGGCATGTGGCTGCGGGACGTTGTTGGCACCAGCAGCATCCCGGAGGATCTTGATTCTTTCTACAGAATCCCCATTGATAACAAGTTCTATAAGAATTTTGTATTCTTCCAGCAATCCACGACCCATCAGAAACAGAAACAGGGCCTCTTTGATATCATAAGCTTCAGAGTTGATGACCTGGATGTGCTTAGAAGGGTTGATAAAACAATCAACAAGTTCTTAACATCCTACAAAAAGGCAAAGAATACATACTATACGCCCCTAACAAGCAAGCACCTCAAAGGTTTCAGCAAATACCTCTTTGTATACCTAATATCATTTGACAGGGCCTTTGAATTTTTTAACAGATTAGGCTATGTTCTCTTCTACTCCAATGACATTGAAATTACATACCGGGTCAATAAGAAATTAAGACTCAGAAAGTCGAAGATAGAGGAAAACAGTGTGCTTATGAGGGTTACCTGGCAGGAGATAATAGATTCACTCATTGAACTCAAATCTTCATGGGCCCTTGAGAACATGTACATCATAAAGTACCGGGATGTTAACAGTCAGACCCAGAGATTTGTCGATGTTGAGTACATAGGAATCTCAAAGATCCATGCGTCAATACTCCTTGACGATGTCATAAGGGATGCAATCAACTACAATCTACATGTTAGCCAGTCTGAGTACAGATGGCTGCTTGAAAACCTGATTCAGAACAGACCCCTAAAGCCACTGATAATGAGGCATATCATGCTAAGGGCCAACAGAAAGACGGGGCAGATGGGAATCAAGCCCCTCCTTTATTCACTTGCAATTGATTCTGAGATATTCTCCCGTAAAGAACCGGAGGTCTTCAATGATCCACTTCAAATTTCAGCCAGAATGGATGAAATCGTTTTAAGGATAAAGGAGACCTACAGGGAAATGAATACTGCAAGGAGAAACATTCAGGAGCTCATACCACCAGGAACCAGAGAGAACAACATAAATCAGCTAATATCAATCCTTAGGAGGAACAACAGGTACCTCTTCGTTAACAACCTCTTGAAGATTCTTATTCAGGAGAATGCGGCATTTCACAGCCTCAAAAATTATCTATTTAACAGGATCCTTCAGAATGATGATACATGGGATATTTACGCAGCGGCACTTCTAACTGGATTTTTAGGAGGCAGATAATGTATAAGAAAATGAAACTCCTCTCTGAGAGGGACTACTGGCAGATAAAGAGGTATTCCAGGTCTGCATTTGAAAGTATCGGGTCTGAGAACTACAGACAGAGGCTTGTTTATAAACTGCTCAACACAGCGAGGGTTAATAACCAGTCAGATTTCTTTTCGTTTCTGCTCAGAACCCTCAACTCCAGGAAGGGGGATGAAAACGTCAGGAAACTGTGCAGAAAGCTTGAATGGGTCTACCCTCTCAGCCCTGAAAATTTTGAGAAGGTCGCTTACTCAATAATCATCGGAATAATGGCAGCAGGAGAAGGTGAATGAAAATGTCAAGGTACATTGTAATGGACCTCGTGTTCTATGGAAACTCCCTAAACTATGACCAGGGAAGTGGAAACTATCAGGAACTCAAGAAGATAACAAAGTGGGATGGTCGCCAATACACCCTTGTGAGTAGGTACGCTCTCAGGTACAGCATGCTGGACACTGCAGATAAGTTTGGACTCTTTGAACTTGCTGAGGCAGACAACCTTGTTAAATCAGGTAAAGGCGACAGTACAGTGATACAGCCAGCCACTGAGTTCCTTCTTACAGGGGATATACTTGAGTATCCTGAGTTTGACCTCTTTGGTTACCTGATAACTGAGACAAAACCCCAGAATTTCAGAACGGCCCCAGTTAAGGTGGGGCATGCAGTTTCAATGACACCATTCATGTATGACGCCCATTTCAATGCCAACATAGGTCTTGCGAATCGCATGCGCAAACGTCACGGTGAGATGAAGCCAAACCCCTTCACAGCCGAGGAGCATCAGACATTCTATCAGTATTCCATCGTAGTGGATGTTGACAGTATAGGTGAAATTGAGGTTTACATCTCCGAGAAAAGTGACGTTACTCTCGCAGATGGTAAATACAAGCTTGAATCTATTGAGAAGGTATCCAGCCTGAAGGGCGACGGGCTTCTTATTAAGCTGAAGAAGGGAAAGAACAAGAAAGAGATATTACAGTCAGAAAATGTTGAATTATGCGACTTTGAAAAGATAGATAAGGTTTACAGGATACGTTACCGTCTCAAGGATGATGAAAAGATAAAGAAACGCATAATGAACCTTATAAAGACAGTTATTAATCTCAAAAGATCCATAAAGGCTCGCGATGAGGACCTCTCACCTAAAATCATGGTAATGGGACTCTACAGGGATTCACCATACATGACCTTCAAGGACAGAATTGTTCTCCTTGATGAATACACTGAGGAAGAATATGATGAGATAGAGGAACATGAAACAGAGAATGGACGCATACTTAAGGTTAGGCACGTCACAAGCAAACAGAGAAAACCTGTTTTTGAGGTAGGGGGCCTTGAAGCTGAAAGTTTAGACATTGATAAGGTGGAAGAGTTCGTGGAAGGGATATTTGATGATGGAGAGCTATCTGAAGTGGCTGTTTTCACAGACCCCTCCATAGAGTTAAGGAAAGATTCAGGGGATTAGGATGGAAACTCTTGCAGTGGAGATATTCCAGCCATTTGCCCAGTTCAGGAACCCCTTCACATTTGATTACGCCCAGACTTACCCCCTAACCCCCAAATCAACTGTGACGGGAATGCTGCAGAACGCCACTGGAAGATACTATGACCCGGATATCAGCGAGATCCTGGTGAGTATACATGGACTCTTTGAGAGCACCTTCTGGAACTACCAGAGTTTTATAGTGGGGGATATCGCCCTGAAATATCACCATAATAAATTAAAACTCTGGAACAAGGGCTACCCTCTTTACAGTGTAAACAAGAAGTCCCAGCGGAGTCCTTCCTATCAGCAGGAACTCTTCAACGGTCACTATTACATCTTCCTGAGAGGGGATGATGACATAATTGAGGAAGTATGTGATTCACTGAGCAAACCCACGAAGCCACTATCCCTAGGGAGGTCAGAGGACATAATATTCATAAGAGGGATTCACAGGGATTTTGAGGTAATTGAAAGGGAGGTTAAAAAGAACCTCTGGATGACATACCCTACATACATAAAACTCAGTAACGGTAAAACACATTTCCCCATAAGAAATGAGAGATTTTCGGTTTATTCAATCCCGGAACGCGTCATATTTAGAAATGGCGAAAGGATAATCTCAAACAAGGCGGAAATCGGCGAATCAACCGAGAGGATTCCCACATTTCAGACTGTTATATACACAGGCATGAACCAGGTCATATTCCTCAATGACACCGTGAGGACTGAAATTTACAAACTTGAAGATGGATCCACTTTTAAAATACCTGCAGATTTCGGGTGGCTATGATGGAATTAATCGATATAATACGGGCTAAATCCAATGATCAGCGAAACTATCTTTTAAAGGACCATTTAAAAGAAACAGTGGCGCGTATAGATGATTTCCATAATTTCTATCAAACAAACAGGGAAAAATTTTCCTATAAAATTGGAGAGAAGACATTCAGAGCATTGGCCATGGCCGCCATAATACATGACCTGGGAAAGATTGACTATAACTTCCAGAAAAAACTCATGGGTGATGATTCAGAAGCATGGGAAGTCCTTGAAGAATTATTATCACCACTTAAACCCCTTAAAAGGTCCCCCCGGCATGAGATACTTTCCATAATATGGAGCACATTCCTTCTCGGCAACGATGACCTTGATGCAATGATGAGGACAGCAATACTCCTCCACCATTACAATGAATACTTCTTGAATGATAAGGACCTCATGGAGATCATCTTCACCTACAGGGACGCATTTGAAATCTACCTGAACTTCATAATTGAGAAAAAAGAGACTCTGAGAATTTTCATTGAGGACATACTCAATTATATTCAGAATTCCCTGGACTCAGATCTTGTAATTTCCGCAGCTGATGGAATAAGATCAAACATGGACTTCGAAAAGCCAGAGCTTCTACTCGAGAAGATAAGGGAATATGATGATGACATATCCGAGTTTGCAGCCTTCTATGAACCAGAAGAAAGATCAGCTGACATTTTAATTCTCTCAGGGATCCTTAGGAGAGCTGATTATTCTGCCAGCGCCGGCGTTGACATTGAACTATTCAGTGAAGAGGTTTTCAGGGATATTGAGGAGAAGATAACCTCAAAGATAGGTGGGGCACCATGGCAGATAAGGTTGATGGGGGAGCTTGGAGGCCCTAAAAAGATGGTTCTTGTCGCACCAACGGGCTCTGGAAAAACAGAGTTCTCTATTTTATGGGCGGCGAAGCATGGAAGAAAATTCATCTATACACTGCCACTCAGGGTCGCCCTCAACGATATCTTCATGAGACTCCGGGACTCTGACGGATATTTCAGGGAGGATGAAATCGACATACTACATTCAACTGCATTCATAGAATACCTGAAGGAGGAAAGACTTGGCAGGGGCACTGATCTTGATTCCATGATGACCTCTGCAAGGTTAATGGCGTCACCGGCGCTTCTGACAACACCTGACCAGGTTCTAATAACATCACTCAATTACTTTGGCTCTGATAAGGTTATATCTGTTTATCCCTTCGCTTCGATGATTCTGGATGAAATACAGACCTACAATGAGGAAATGGCTGCTGTGATAATCAAAACCCTCGAGCTGGTCAACGAGGTTGATGGGAATATACTTGTAATGACAGCCACACTTCCACCCTACTTCAGGAGCTTTCTGGATGCAATGAACTTTGAGGTTATGGATGCCGCAGCCATTCCAGGTGCACATGACATAAAGAACCTCAACTTAAAAAGGCATGTCCTCCAGCTTATAGAGGAACCTATGTTTAATGATGAACTTGAAGTTTCAGATAAACTCGGCAAAATACTTGATGAAAATTCCGAAAAAAACGTTCTGATAGTTGTCAATAATGTTCAGAAGGCAATTGAACTTTACAGGGAATATCAGGACGATCCTGATGTTTATCTACTCCACTCAAGGTTGCTTGAGAAGGTGAAGTCCCAGAGGATAGGGGAGGTAAAAAAAAGGAGTCAAGATGAAAGGGGCTTAACTGTCATATCAACACAGATAATTGAGGCATCAGTTGACATTGACTTTGATCTCATGATTACAGAGATTTCAACAATAGACAGCCAGATTCAGAGATGGGGAAGGATACACCGTAACCGTGACGCTGACTATGATTCAGGAGATCCCAATATAATAATCTTCACAGATTCAGATAGAAGAACATCCATCATATATGATAAAAAGGTCCTGAATGCTACTAGAGCAATTCTTGAAAGATATGAGGGACAGATTCTTGACTATAACCTTGAAAGGGCCATGATAGAGGAGGTCTTCCAGGAGGAAATTGGCGGATCGACACTCAAGGAGATTTATGAGAACCAGATCAGAGAAACAATATCTGACCTTGATTACTTTACAGTGGAAAAGAGAACCCAGGCACAGAGGCTGTTTCGTAACATGGCAGGTTACAAGGTCTTCATTCCAGATGCGGTCCTCCGTTACTCAGAATCCGAAATTGAAAGAACCTTCGCTGAACTGATAAAGGGCGATTACAGGCTCTGGAAGGATATACTTGGAGAAATAGAAAGAATAACTGGAGAGAAAACAACAATGTGGGACCTCAAGAAAGTTCTTTATGAATACTCAGTCAATGTGCCGGTATTCTACGAGGAGAAAAGTGATTTCTGGAGCAGGACGACAGGCGAATTCAAGGGGTTCTATGTATGGGGATTTATGGAAGATGATGATGTGGAGCTCCTAGAAGAACTTGGACTTGACAGCATTTTCGGGGAAACAGAATCATCACTCATAGTGTGAGATGGCGGTTTTCTTGATAATCGGAGAGGATAACCTCAGAGTCAGGGGATTGCAGATAAACTATTACTTCATCTGCAAAACCAAGCTATGGTTCTTCTCCCACCATATTAGTATGGAACGGGAGTCTGAACTCGTTAAACTGGGGAAACTGTTACATGAGGAATCATATACACGTGAGAAAAAGGAATTGATAATTGATGATCTTATAGCCGCTGATTTTGTTAAAAGAAAAGGTTACCTGGAGGTCCATGAGGTTAAAAAGAGCATGACCATGGAGGAGGCCCACAGGTTCCAGCTTCTATATTATCTATTCTACCTAAAAAATGAAAAGGGAATAGAAAAGATCAGGGGATTCATTGACTACCCAGCTCTTAAAAAGAGAACCGAGGTTTCACTTAGTGCTGAAGATGAAGAGGAACTTCGTAGAGTGATCCATGAAATTGATAGGATAATAATGGGACCTCCACCAGCCCCCCAGAGAAAACCCATCTGCAGAAGCTGCGCTTACTTTGAACTCTGCTGGGCCTGAGCAGTGTGGGATGATCATGACAAGAAAAAACTACTATATAACAACAGATGGGCTGCTTAAAAGGAATGAAAACACGTTATACTTCATCAACAAGGATTTAAAGCGACCAATACCCATAAACAAAATTTATTCGATATACTCCTATGGCGCCCTGACAATATCGTCACAGGCCCTGAATCTTCTATCAAAGGAAGGCATACCCATCCACTTTTTCAACAGATATGGCTTCTACAGTGGCAGTTTCTACCCCCGCGAGACGCTTCTATCTGGAGATGTAATTATTAAACAGGCCGAACATGTCATTGACCATGATAAAAGAATTGAACTTGCAAGGTCATTTGTCAGGGGAGCCGCCCTTAACATGAAGAGGGTTCTGAGTTACTATGGCATCGAAAATGGGATTTCTGATACACTGATGGATCTGGACTCCTCAAATTCAGTAACCGATGTCATGAATGTCGAGGGAAGGATACGTTCAGATTACTACAATGCAATTGACAGTATCCTTCCTGAAGGATTCAGGATAGGTAAGAGGACACGCAGACCCCCTGAAAATATGACCAATGCCATGATAAGCTTTGGGAACTCGCTCCTCTACTCAACAGTAATAACTGAACTTTACAATACACAGCTTAATCCAACCATCTCCTATTTACATGAACCCTTTGAAAGGAGATATTCACTCGCCCTGGACCTAAGTGAGATATTCAAACCAACCCTCATTGACAGGATGATAATTTCCCTTATCAAGAAAAAAGCGATTAAGGCTGAAGATTTTGAGCATGGAATGAATCATTGTCTCCTTAACAATTCTGGTAAAAGGAAATTTCTCGCAGAGTATGACAGACGTCTTGGGAAGACAGTTAAACACAGGGAACTGGGGAGAAAGGTTTCATACAGACGTCTAATAAGGCTGGAGGCATACAAGCTCATCAAACATTTAATCGGTCAGAAGAGTTATGAACCATTCGTGATGTGGTGGTAACTGTGTACCTTCTAATTGTATACGATGTGGGGGTTGAGAGGGTTAACCGGGTGAAGTCATATCTAAGGACAGAACTTCACTGGGTCCAGAATTCCGTATTTGAGGGAGAAGTAACTGAAAGCCAGTTTAGGCGCATAGAAACAAACCTTGAGAGAATTATCGATCGTGAACGGGACTCTGTTATCATATATTCCTTCAGGTCTGAGAGGGCCATGAACCGCAATGTTCTTGGCCTGGAGAAATCACCACTTGATGTTATTCTCTGAACAGCTTCATCATCACATCCCACAAATTTTCATGTTTATAAATCTTTCCATTCAATTGTAAGGATAACATATATATATTAATCATAATTCCAATTATATTAAAATAATTAATTGCCGGTGTTCTATATGAAGCTTGAGGATATACAGCTAGCTGCACTCCTACATGACATAGGTAAATTTTATCAGAGAACATCTTCACCTCACAGTGATAAATATAGTGGCCTCACCAGGTCTGATTTTGGGGAATCAGGAGCCCATGGTAAATGGTCAGCAAGCTTTGTGGCTGACCATGGCCTCGGTGAGGATATAGAGGACCTTGTGCTCTACCATCACAAGCCTTCAAATTCCATGAATCCTGAATATGCCAGAATAATAAGGGACGCGGACCATCATTCAGCAAGTGAAAGGGAGAAGTCGGAATCAAAACAGGAGGTTAAAGAACACCCGTTGATATCAGTATTCTCCCAGGTCAGACTACCTGAAAGGGAAAAAGCAGAGGGTGAATACTATCTACCCCTCCGGGAACTCATACCAACGGATCTTAAAGGAACAAAACCAGATAGGATAAAAAGGCAGGTTATGGCTGGCTGGAACCTTGAGAGAGAATACCGGAGACTCTGGAAACTCTTCACCTCAGAGGTGGCTGAACTCAAAAACTTTGATGTCAGCACGCTCCACCACCTCCTCAAAAAGTACACATCCCTGATTCCATCAGCAGTCTATATGAGCGTTCCAGACATATCCCTCTTCGACCACCTCAAGACGACAGCAGCCCTGGCAGGATGTCTCTACCTTCACAGGAAAGAGGGGAATGGGGGTAAACCATACCTCATTGTATCAGGCGACCTATCAGGGATTCAGAACTTCATAACCAGTGTAAAATCTCCTGAGGAAGCACAGAAGGGTATGAGCAAACGTCTGAGGGGAAGATCCCTCTACATAAGCCTCCTCACAGATGCAGTTGCAAACAGGATAATATCTGAGGCAGGACTATCCCAGCCAAACATACTCTTCTGCGGAGGTGGACACTTCACAATCATACTTCCAAATACTCAGGAAGTGAAGGATATCCTTGATAGGGTTTCCAGGGAGGTTAACCAGAGATTCATAGGGGCCTTCAACGCGGAACTCTACCTTGCACTTTCCTACATCGAGGTAAACGGTGATGAACTTAAGGATTTCGGCGCCATCATGGATAAGCTTGCCCAGAGGAACCTCAGAAACAAGAGGTCGAAGTTCAGGGAACTCCTCAACGAGTTCTTCACATTTGAGGAGGAGGCTCCATCTCAAACATGTGCCGTCTGTGGTCTGCCCTCATCTTCATCCATCTGTGGCTCGTGCAGATCCCATGAAGAACTGGGGGCAAGGGCTGCCAATGCAGATTACATGATAAGGGTTCATGGATCCATGGATTCTGATTTCAATGAGGGGGGAATATCATACTTCTTTGAAACAGAAGATTCTGTTGTTTCAAGGCTCGATAATCTGGCAGATTTCGGCGGAAGGATAGAATTGCTGAGGCTGAACAGCACAGACTTCCTTGGAATTCAGGACAGGATTCAGAATGAAAATGTGTCCTTTGGATTTACCCTGATGGGAAACACTGTGCCTGTAGAGGTTGATGGTGGAAGGAAGAGAGCTCTTGACTTCACAGAGATATCATCCCTGAGCATTGGAGCAGGTAAACTGGCCACCCTGAAGATGGACGTTGATAACCTTGGACAGATATTCAGCCAGGGACTGGAGAACCGATCAATATCAAGGATCTCGACAATGAGCTCCTTCATGGACCTCTTTTTCCTTGGATACATAAACCAGGTCGCGTCCGAGTTCTTCTTCATAAGAGAGCCCTGCGATGGGTGTAGGGATAAACTTATGAGTATAAAAAGCGAAATTGGAACAGTATACCGCCCATCATCAGCGTCCAGCTCTGAAATCTGCGATGAATGCAGAGAAAGGTCAACTCCAACCATATACATAACCTACTCTGGAGGAGACGATGTCCTTGTGTTCGGCCCATACGATGATATAATTGAATTCGCTGGAAGACTCCGGAACGAATTCAGGGAATGGACGTGCGAAAACCCCTCAATTGAGATATCAGCAGGCATATTCATGGGCGGACATAAGTTTCCCGCCGGCAAAGCTGCTGAAATTGCAGAAAAGCAGCTTGAACTATCCAAGAACCTTGGTAAGGGAAAAATATCTGTATTTGGGGAGACGGTACAGTGGGATACAGACCATTTCATAGGATTCAATGAACTCCTTGAATTCGGCATGAGACTGGAGAAACTCCAAAGAAATGGAAAACTGTCCAAGAACTTCGTATATTCCCTTCTTAAACTCCATGAATCATCATTCAATGAAGATATCAGGGATTTCGATGAATGGGTCGAATCCCAGGAGCTGAGGCTCCGCATAAAGGGCTACGTCCCCTACTATGTCTATAAACTGAGAAATATATCTGACAGGGAAATTAGAAGGGAACTCTTTAATGAGGGGATCAGGTTCATCCCATGGATCAGAATACCGGTGTCATGGGTCAGCTTAAGAACAAGAAATGGTGATATCCATGAGTGATTTAACTTTTGAGGATGTTAAGAAGGAGATAAGTGCACTGGATAAGCTCAGCGATCTGGAGGTGAAGAAATACGCCGATACTGGTGGATATGCTGATGTTATAGCCAGGGCAAACAAAAATTTGAAGACAACACAGCTCAGAAAATTTTTCAGTGCAATAAGGAGCATGGAGAAGAAGGCTGATTCCTGGAAAAACATAGAGGCGGATTTCTATCTACTCAAACCCCAGCTTGCAAATGCAAGTGGAAGGGGCCTCATACCCAAGGGGTTCTATGAGGTAATGAAGAAAATGATGGATAAGGTTGACAGGGGAGATGATGACGAAAAAATCGAAAATTTCAGGGTATTTGTACGCTTTCTTGAATCAATAGTGGCCTATCATAAGTTCTACAACCCAAGAAGCTAAGTTCTATTAATCAAGATGGTGTTTTAAATGAGGTTCCAGAAAAATTATATTATAACAGGCGAAATCCTGTGCAGAACAGGACTCCACATAGGAGAATCCAAGGACTCCATTGAGATAGGGGGCTCAGATAACCCCATAATAAGGGATCCGGTGACGAGGCTACCCTACATCCCCGGATCATCAATCAAGGGTAAGATGAGATCCCTCCTTGAGCTTGAACTCGGCCGTGTAAGCAATGGCGGGCCATGTAAATGCGGGAAATGTGAAATCTGCAGGGTATTTGGAAGCGCAGCAGATAGCAGTAGCAGTTCAGGGCCCACAAGAATAATAGTAAGAGACGCCTTCCCAACAGATGAAACGGTGGAGGAGTGGAAGGAGAGCAGTGAAGTGGTTGAAGGAGCTGAACTTAAGTACGAGAACAACCTGAACAGGATAACCTCAATGGCAAATCCAAGGAACCAGGAGAGGGTTCCAAGGGGATCAAAATTTGGATTTGAGATAATAGTGAGTGAATATGATGGTGACAGTGATAACCTCAGAATTGTACTTGAGGGACTCAGACTCCTTGAGGACAGCTACCTTGGTGGAAGCGGTACAAGGGGCTACGGTAAGATCGAATTCAAGAACATAAAAATCAGAGAGAGGCCCGCAGAATATTACCGTGGAGAAGCCGACGAAAGCACTATGGGGGATTTCGAATCCCTTGCAGATATCAATACAACTGCAGAGTGAGTTAAAATGCTCGTATACCTCAAACCCGAGTCCTCTCTCCCACCATTATCTTCAGACACCATCTTCGGTGCTCTCATCTACAGCTTCAGCCAGCTCTACCCCGATGAGGTGGATGAAGTTGTGGATCAATTCATGGAGGACCCTCCATTCCTCATCTCATCAAGTTTCCCCTACATAGAGACGGATGAAAGGCTTCGTTTCTACCCCAGGATAATCACCGAGCCAGGGAGCTATGATCCAATCCTCTTCAAGAAATACAAGGGCGTCTCATACATTCCCGAAGGTTTATTCCTTGAATGGGCATCCGGGGAAGCCGATGAGGAGCATATAGTTAATTCAATGGAGAAAAACAGGGTATATGGAGGCCTCCTCATCGATGGCGATAAAGATATTAGATTTGGTGAAGTGGAATTTGAGGAGCCACACAACGTTGTAAACAGGATCGAAAGAAGAACAGAGGGAGTATTCCATCTCAGGAGAGTTTTCTATGAGAACATGGGAAGGTTCTTCCTTGTGAAGTTCAGGGATGCTTCATTCAGATCCCGGCTGGAATCAGCCCTCCGATTTCTGGCAGACAGGGGCCTTGGTCCAGACGTATCCACGGGTAAGGGGACATTCTCCTTCGAATTCGACAGGAACCCCCTCCCAGAATATACAGGTGAAAGGTTTGTAACCCTTTCAAGGTTCATACCGGCCCCCTCTGAACTTGAATCTGTGACCAGAGATGCATGGTTTGAATTAGGGTCCCGCAGGGGAAGGGGGCCCGATGGGGAGATAAGAAAACAGGTAAGGTTCTTCAGGGAGGGTTCAACCTTCAATGATACAGGAAAGGAATACTATGGAACCCTGGTGAGGTCCGGGAGATCTGCAGTGGAATATGGCCTTGCATATAAATTCATGATTGGTGGTGGTTAATTGCAATGCACCCTTGAGGTTATAACACCGGTCCATATAGGCAACGGCACAACCTATGGGCCCCAGGAGTTTTACACCGGAAAGGCGAAGTCAGGGGATAAGCTTGTCCCAATTTTTGGGAGGGTCGACGTTTCGAAACTCTACAGTGAACTTGATGATGATGCAAGGGATGAACTTGTTGATCACATATCAACGCAAGATTTCCAGCTTGACAGTATGAAAAAATTTAAAAAAGCTGCAAGGAGGGCTGTGAGATACAGGGGCTTTCTTAAAACAGAAAGCTCAAACATAAAGGATGTTCATGAGCACATTAAAACCTCCGATGAGATATATATTCCGGGTTCATCAATCAAGGGATCTATAAGAACGGCTCTACTCTATAAAAACCTGAGGGATTCTGACCTTGAAAGAATTTCGGAGGAAGTCAGCAGGGGACGTCGAGGGGATCCGAATAAAATCCTGAATAAAATCATAAACAGTTTCTTCTCATCTGACCCACGTGATACTGCAAAGAAAAGTATAATGAGGTTCCTGGAGGTTACAGACACAAACACCTCAAAGGCACCTGCACTTCACATGGTCAGGGTCCTCACGGTCTCAGGCGGATCATACAGCTATAAGAAGTTTCCGCTCTACCTTGAGTTCATACCACGAAAAAAACTGGAATTTGAGATGAACTTCACCTACAACGATGTATATGATAGGATCGGGTTGCGGAATAAAAGGGAACTTGTTGACCCTGAAACCATAAGGGAATCCCTTTACACCTTCAGCAGGGACTACATAGAACATGAGCTGGATTTCGCATCAAGGTATGGCGTGGATTTCCTTGAGAGGATATACAGAAAACTTGAAAAAAGGAACTCCCCTGAAAACCCCCTCATGAGGATAGGACAGGGCAGCGGCTTCCTTGCAACCACCATAGGCCTCAGATTCAAGGAGGATGATTACAGGACCTATGAATCCATAAGAAAAGTCAGCAGGGGAAGAAGTTATCCCTATGAGTTTCCAAAGACAAGGAAGCTAATAGATGGCAGAATACCACCCGGCTGGGTTAAGGTGATCTTCAATGGATAGAGTACTCTTCATGACGGTGGGAACTGGCACAGGAACATCAGAGGACCGCATCAGGAGTCTGGCCCATGGACTCTTCCAATCAATAACCAACAAAAGACCCGATAAAATAGTCTTCTTTGGGTCAGAGATGAGCAAAAAGACCGTTGAGTACATAAAGGAGGAGGCAGAGGCGCAGGGAAAGGATCTACCCGAATATAAATTCATTGAGATACTTGACATTGACGGCGTCAAAGAATTGTTCGACAAGTTTGAGGAGCAGATGAAGATATATGGCGACCAGGAGGTTATAATCGATTACACCTCAGGGACCAAGACAATGACCTCTATAGCCTTTGTTATGGGGATACTCTACAGAAAGGAGCTCTCAGTGATAACAGGGTTTCGTGACAGGAATGGGACAGTTCAGAGTGGAACAGAGTCTAATATAGAACAGAACACCTACCAGATATACGATAAACTGAATATAAGGCGATTCAAGGAACTATTCAACCATGGAAGGTTTGAAACAGCCCTCCAGATACTTGAAAATGATGTGGTGAACCATGAAAGAAAAGAGGCCTACATCAAACTCACAAGGGCGTACCTCCACTGGGACCTCTTTGAACATGAGGAGGCCCTCGATTATCTTAATAGCGATGAGGTCAAGTCCCTTGAGGAACTTGAGGATGTTATAAAGAGAAACAAGAGCATACTGGGAGAGATAATCAGCTCAAGGAAGGGAAGACGCAAATATAAATACCGGCCATTCCTTCCGGATCTTCTTGCCAATTCCAGGAGGAGAGCCTCTGAGGGCCGGTATGATGATGCAGCTGCGAGGCTTTACCGTGCACTTGAACTCATAGCCCAGATATTAATCGAGGAAGAGTACGGTGATGAAACAGACAGTATCAATCCAGATAAATATGCCATGAGTACCAGGGCAGCCCTCAAACTGGACGGTAAAAAACACCTCGCCCTCAAAAATGCATACAGGCTCCTTGAATGCGAAGGGCATGATGTGGGGAGGGCCTTCGGTAAGGATAATGAGATACTGGATCTCCTTAGGATCCGGAACCATTCAATACTGGCCCATGGATTTGAATCCGTTAACGGAGAGCAATACGAGAGGTTCTATGATAAGGTTCTTGAATATGCACGTATGATCGATGAGAGAATAGATTCCAAAATAGATAATGCAACCTTTCCCCGCTTATAATCTTTTTTAGAGACTACTCTGCCTGTAAGTGAACTTTGGTGCTTTAATTGTTTTAATGTCTGCGAAGCCCCCGTCACCACAGTCATTGCATGGATTAACTGTGGTGCTTTAATTGTTTTAATGTCGCTATTTATTGCCCTTATTGTGTCTCTATTGTGTCTCTAAGGAACTCTTATTAACTGTGGTGCTTTAATTGTTTTTAATGGGCATTATCGATATTTAAAGACTCTTTGGCAATGAGTTAACCTCACCAACGTTATACTATTCTATGGTTTGCATATTGCTAAGAAGCGTCGTGGTCATTTTATTCTTTGTAATGAAGTCCAGAGGGTTTTATGACAAATTCAGGTTTTATAAGCATCTATTTTTAATTAAATGTCCCCAAAAACATTTATTTTTTGGTCATGTTGAACTAGATTTTTCATGAAACCTTGGCTACCATTTTAAAGATTCTATTTATTCTTTATCACACTAAAAAATCTTAAAATTCAATTTAAATTGATTAAATAATCCATATATCCAATCGGGGTCCTTTCGTTCAGTCGTTTATGAGCCATTTTTCAGCATCCCATTATAATAACATAATGTTATTTTAAGCTTCTTTCAGGATTAAAGGTTTTATTATCAACCTGATGGTTTTTTATCCTACCAAAATTCTTTTTAAATTGATTTAAATACTTTAAATGTCTTATTTATGGATTTTAATACCTTCTGTTAAGTCGTCTATCCATATAAATAGAATGCATTTTCTGGGATCGACAAATTTATATGTCTGAAAGGAGAAATTTCAAAGCGATAGAGGTCAAATAAAGAAAAAATCCGCCCTGTTAAAATCAGACCAAAATGGGATTGAAATGATCTTAACCTATTTGAAGGGTTCCTACTTATCAGGGTTAAAATCAGACCAAAATGGGATTGAAATTTGGGATTATTATATCAAGCCATTTTCCCATTTTGGTTAAAATCAGACCAAAATGGGATTGAAATCATTTGATAAAGAGACTATCGCATAATGTTTGTTGGTTAAAATCAGACCAAAATGGGATTGAAATTTGGCTGAAAGGAGCATTACGGGAAGTTTCTCAGAAGGTTAAAATCAGACCAAAATGGGATTGAAATTAGTATATATATTTTTCGATTTTTTTTTAGTTTTGTTAAAATCAGACCAAAATGGGATTGAAATTCGACACAAAGACAAGAAACCAGATAATTGAAAATTGCGTTAAAATCAGACCAAAATGGGATTGAAATTGTTGTTTGAGTGTGAAGTAGTATTCGAATGCTTCTCGTTAAAATCAGACCAAAATGGGATTGAAATGGCAGGAGATGCACATCTCCCACCTCCTTGCAACTTTGTTAAAATCAGACCAAAATGGGATTGAAATTTTCTTTTTTGCAGTTGAATATATGACGGTCATGGGTTAAAATCAGACCAAAATGGGATTGAAATAAGTTCTTCTTTCTTTGATCCGGTTGACATCACTTCGTTAAAATCAGACCAAAATGGGATTGAAATATTTCAGAAGAACGAGAAAAAAAGCAGGGCTGAAAAAGTTAAAATCAGACCAAAATGGGATTGAAATAAAAAAAAAGGAGAGGTGATAAAAAATGACGGGAGTGTTAAAATCAGACCAAAATGGGATTGAAATAAAGCTGACATGCGAATGAGTTCAGATTTGCAAATAGAGAGTTAAAATCAGACCAAAATGGGATTGAAATTCGTATTTTATTGGAATTGCGGAAGGTTAATGGGATGTTAAAATCAGACCAAAATGGGATTGAAATTTAAGGAAGCAATACGGACAATACACGCGAATCTTTTTGTTAAAATCAGACCAAAATGGGATTGAAATAAAGACAAGCATCAGAAGTGGCGGCGCAAGAATTCGGGTTAAAATCAGACCAAAATGGGATTGAAATTCTATGACAATAATTTAAAACAGACTAAATAGTATGGAAATAAGCTTGTCATGTGATATTATCGTTTTTGTTTTTCTGAAATTTCTTTT
>Ga0272448_1002630_pt1 | contig 22205 bp, 20 predicted proteins | sample YNPCB0191_FD_202220 | JGI IMG/M metagenome (GOLD analysis project Ga0272448, IMG submission 202220) | Hot spring sediment microbial communities from Yellowstone National Park, WY, United States - YNP-CB-019-1 | ecosystem: Environmental > Aquatic > Thermal springs > Hot (42-90C) > Sediment... | reverse complement strand
CAAATCACCCGGCCTTGCCAAAACATCTGCTAATTCTAAAATTGTAAGCTCTCCTTCACCCAAAACACACAAATCGATATTACCTTCCCTTAATGTCTCAAAAGGCAAAATTGTAGGATGGGGTCCTCCGGCAACAATTATAGATTTGGGAAAATTTTCCTTGATAATTCGGGCAATTGTTTGGGCATAATCTGCCTGAGGTGTAGTTATGCTTATTCCAATAAAAAGCGGTGAAAAATCAGAGGCCTCTTTTAGGATGTATTTTTTTGAACAAGGATTTGGCAGTCCAATAATTTTAACAGAATAACCTTCTTTTTTTAGGACTGTTCCAATATACATAAGCCCCAATGGCTCGTTATCCAAATTTTCTAAATAAATCAATAAAACCCGCTTCATCCTTAAAATTATCTTTTTGAAAAAATAGGTTAAATATTGCTTAAGCGCACAAAACCCAAAAGCGACAAATTCTCTGCCCGCACATTAGAGTCTATTTTATAACGAGTAAAAAAGGTATTGAGTCTTGATGGCGAAACTATGCCTTTAAGGCTATTGCGCAAGGTTTTTCTTCTCTGCTGAAAGCAATGCCGAATTATCCGGAACAATCTGGCTTCATCATTGGCCTTTTCTCCAAAACCACTACTTAAATCAATCCTTACAAAGGCTGAATCCACCTTCGGAACAGGCCAAAAATTACCTCTGGCTATAAAAAATAAAATCTTGGGTTGGGAGTAATACTGGACAAAGCAACTTAAAGAACCAAATTCCTTACCCCCTTTATCAGCTACCAGTCTTTTGGCGAATTCTTTCTGCAGGGTAAAAAATGCCTCTTTTACTATCTGGCGGGATTCTATTGTTTTTTGGATTATCGGGGTACTTAAGTAATAAGGGATATTACCAATTATCTTGATTTTTTCTCCCTCAAAGTATCTTTTCCAAGAAACCGACAAGGCATCTTTTGGGATAATCTTGAGATTTGGTTGTAATTTTAACCTTTCTTTGAGTATCTCGCAGAGTCCTTTATCTAACTCAAAGGCATAAACTTTTTTTACCAATTTGGCATAAATACAGGTTAACTCCCCTCTACCTGCGCCAATTTCCAAAACAGTATCTGAGGGAGCAAATGCGCAACTACTTACAATCTGATGTCGTATCCTTAAGTTAACTAAGAAATTTTGGCCAAGGCCTTTTTTTGGTTCAGGCTGCATTTTACCGCCATAAATATTGCCGAAATTAATGAAGAGGGGTTGGCTTTAGATGTTGCTGCAATATCAAATGCAGTTCCATGTAGTGGTGAAGTTCGCACAAAAGGCAACCCTAAGGTTAAATTAACTCCCTGGTCATTACCTAAAAACTTTAATGGTATTAATGCCTGGTCATGATACATTGCTACAGCGGCATCAAATCTTCCCTCATAAGCCTCAGCTAACGCAACATCCGCGGGAAATGGACCGTAAACCGATATTCCTTTTTTAAGGAGTCTTTTTAAAACAGGTTTAACTATAGTAAGCTCTTCTTTGCCTATTACCCCATTATCTGATGCATGTGGATTGATACCGCAGACTACTATTTTTGGTTTAGTAAGCAAAAAATATTCCTTTAGCGCCTGGTTTGTTTTGAGTATGGTTTTACTTAAAAGTTTGGGGGTTATACTTGAAGGAACACTACCCAGGGGTAGATGCCGAGTAACCAGGCTAATTCTAAGACGGTTATTTAAAAGCATCATAACCAGGTCTGGGCAGTTTTCCTTCTCGGCAAGATATTCTGTATGCCCGCTCCAGGAAAAACCTGCCTTGGCTAAACCCTCTTTGGAGATAGGGCAGGTAACCAAGCAATCAACCTGTCCCCGCTTTAAAAACTCTATAGCCTTATCCAGATAGGCTATAGCGGCACGAGAGTTATCAGGATGAACCAAACCAAAAGAGAATCTATCCGGCTTTACTTTATTCAGGTCAATAAATTCTACCTCTTTAGGCAGTTTGCTTATGCCCTTTTTCTTTAAAATCCAAAAATCGCCAAAGATAACCAAAGGGACAATCCTTCCTAATTTATTGATTGCCTTAGCTATGATGGTAGGCCCAACTCCAGCTGGGTCACCCATAGTTATACCTACTTTAATCCTTTTGAGTTCAATAAGATTTGGATGGTCAAAAATTAAGAATTGGTTTTTAGTTGGCATCTTCTTCGTAGACCTTGACATAGGATTTTGACTTAAGTTCCTCCAATTTTTCAGATAGCGCCTTATTTATTTTTAGATTGTATAGGTAGGCGTTGATTTTCTCTTGCGCCTCCGCTAATGACTGTTGTCGAGCAGGGATTATCTCTACCAACCGAAAGATATAGAATTCATTTTTGTTAACCTCAAGGGGAGCTGAAAATTCTCCTTCGCTTAGAGAAAAGATTACTTTTTTTACATCCTCTTTAAGCTCATTTTCGTAAAAACCGACCTTATCCATTGTTATACCGTAATCTATCCCTACTTTAGTAAAATCTCCTGTGGTTTTAAGCTCCTCATAAACTGTCTTGGCTAGTTTTTCATCTTTAAAACTCATAATCTCACAAATCCTCTGTTGAGGTAGGATAAACTCGGAAAGGTGCTGTTGGTAGAATTTAGTCACCTCGGCAGGGCTTACTAAAATAGAATTTTTTATCTTTCGTTCAATATATTCTTGAATTAGATATTGGTCTGATAATTTTTTTTCGAGGTCAGCCTGGGTTAATCCGCGTTGAAATAATTCAGAACGAAAATCGCTATCTGAAGGGAATTGGGATCTAATGGCATCTATTCTATTTTTTAAAAATGACTTCTGCACAGAAATTGAATTTTTTTTCGCCTCTTGTAATAGTAGGCGTTCTTCAATAAGTTTTTCCAAAAGGTCTTTTCTTAACTGGCTTGCCTTTTCATCATTTTCTTCAAAGGGTTCTTTTTGATTTGACTGGAGGCGTAGAAAATTAAAAAATTCATCCAAGTCCTTTTGGGTTACAACCTCATTGTTTACAATCGCAATAATTTTATCTTTAGCAGCTAAATCTTGCGAATACGCAGCGAGCAAAAATAAAGACAGAAAAATGAGCAAATTATACTTTTTGAATTTGTTTTTTAGGTTATTTAGCTTTAGGGACATGGGAAAAGGCCTTTCTTAATGATAAAACTGCCTCGCGTAAAAGCCGGCAGTAAAGGTCAAAGCCTACTGCCATAATAAAACCGTGCTGCTGCACACCTAAAAGATTACCTGCTCCACGCAACTGCATATCCTGCATTGCTATCTTAAAACCTGCTCCTAGATGGGCATACTCTTGAAGAGCCGTTAGCCTCTTTTGGGCTTCTGTATCCAATGCCTCAGACCTGGGGAGAATAAAATAGGCGTAGGCTGGCCGGTTGAATCTACCTACCCTTCCTCGCAATTGATGCAGGTCTGACAGTCCAAACTCGTGGGCGTTGTTTACAAGCAAGGTATTCGCATTAGGTATATCAATCCCTGATTCAATTATCATAGTACAAACCAAAACATCTATCTTGCCATCCAAAAAATCGCGCATCACCCTCTCTAAGAGCTTAGGATTGAGCTGTCCGTGGCCAATGGCAATACGCGTGGTCGGAGGTAGAATCGCCGAAAGCCTCTGCTTAACCTGCTCTATATCTTGGATACGGTTGTGCAAAAAATAAACCTGACCATTGCGTTTTAGCTCGCGGAGTACAGCCTCGTGTATAATATCCTCATTATATTCTACCACAACTGTTTTTACAGGCAAACGATTTTGCGGAGGGGTATTAATTACCGAGATATCCTTAAGGCCAACCAGACCCATATAAAGCGTACGGGGAATCGGAGTTGCGGTTAGGGTAAGGACGTCGGTATTAAGTCTTAGTTTTTTCAATTTTTCTTTGGCCTTTACACCAAAGCGTTGTTCTTCATCGATTATCACTAACCCCAGGTCTTTAAAACGGATGTCTTCGGATAGCAAGCGGTGCGTCCCTATAACTATATCCACTCTCCCCTGGGCAATTTCTTCAACAATCTTTTTTTGCTCAGCTGAGGTTCGGAAACGCGAAAGCATCTCAACCCTAATAGGAAAATTCTTTAAGCGCTGGACAAAATTATGGTAGTGCTGTTCTGCTAAAATTGTTGTAGGGACTAAAAAGGCAACTTGTTTGAAATCTTGGGTAGCCTTAAAGGCAGCCCGCATAGCCACCTCAGTTTTACCGTAGCCTACATCACCACATAAAAGCCTATCCATAGGCCGAGGTGATTCCATATCCTGTTTTACCTGTTTGAGCGCAGTTAATTGGTCAGGGGTTTCTTGATAAGGAAATGTTTTTTCGAATTCAATCTGCCACTGATTATCCTTAGAAAAGGCAAATCCTTCGATAGACTCACGCATAGCCTGAAGCGACAAAAGCTCCCAGGCAAATTTCTGGATTCCCCTTTTTGCCCTTTCTTTAGTCCACTGCCATTGCCGTGAACCCAGGCGGTTCAACTTTGGTCGCCGGATTTGAAAGGTGATGTATTTCTGGACAAGGTGTATCTGGTCCAAAGGAACAAAGAGCTTTTCTTGTTGGTCATACTCTATAACGAGATGGTCAACCCAGGCATCCCTTTTCTTTAACCTCTGCAGGCCTAAAAATCTGCCAATGCCATGATGTATATGTACAATGTAATCACCGGGAACTATATCTACTGTGCTTTCCAGGGGCGATTCTTCATTAAAAGAGGTAATTTTGGTATGTTCCGCCTTAGGCATAGGAAGGATTATTACCATAGGGTACCCCCAGAGTAATTCTTTTGTGGCCAGGGAAAAGGCTTTGATAGAAACAATAGTATCAGGATTGTTCTTAAATTCTTGAGGCTTAGAAGGAGCAGTATCAACTCGGATGGGAAGCTCAAAGGTAAAAGGAAAGATATCAATAACCCCGCCCCTGCGGGCAAAATCCCCTTCTTCAAAAACCTCATTCTGGCGCCTATAACCAAAGTCAATTAAAGTAAAACAGAATCTCTCTAAATCAATCCCCATCCCTGTATAAATTTTAATTGATTTAAACATAACAGTTCCAACAAAAAAGCCGCCTTTTATAGGTTGTTACACGCCTAATTTAAAAGCGGCCAGTTCGAATAAAGTTTAAGCCTATCTATTCGCACTCCGTTTTGACCAGGCAAGAACCAAAGGAGAGGCAATAAATATTGTTGAGTACACACCCGAGATAAACCCTACTAAAAGGGTAAAGGCAAAATTGCTTAATACCTCTCCTCCATAAAGAAGAATAGCTATTACCGTAAGTAATGTTACGAATGTAGTCAAGATAGTCCTGCTTAAGGTTTGATTTACGCTTAAATTTATCAATTCCCGCAGACTCATTTTTCGATTCAGGCGGTTATTTTCCCTTACCCGGTCATAAATCACAATAGTATCGTTTATAGAATAACCCGCTATGGTCAAAAAGGCAGTAATGCTTAGAAGGTCAATCTGTTTGTTAAAAATAGCCATTGCGCCTAAGGCGACTAATACATCATGAAAAAGGGCAATTATGCCAGCAACAGCAAAATTAAAGTGCTTAAACCTAAAGCCAACATAAATCAAAATACCTGCCATTGACCACAAAATAGCTTTCAACGCCTTGGTTTGAAGGTGTTTACCAGCCACTGGACCAACCCTCTCTATACGCAGGACTTCAACCTCCTGTTCAGGAAAGACTTCTTTTAATTTGGCAGTCAAGATTTCGCTTTTATCTTCCAAGGTTCTAACCAGAATAACTCGCGGATTATCCTTAAACTGCTGGACTGAAGCATCCTTGATGCCTAATTCTTTTATTATGCCCCGGATATTTTCAAGCGGAACAGGATTTTTAAAGGAATACTCCTGGAGCTGGCCGCCTGAAAAGTCTATGCCGTAGGCTTGATTGCCTTTTTTCCAAAAAGAGAAAAGCCCCACTCCGATTACTATTATGGAAACTGAATAAAATAACCACCTTTTGGCAATAAAGTCAATTTTGGTGTTTTTAATAAACTCAAGCATTGGTAAATTCTTTATTAAGCCAATACGAATGAGTATCTCCAAGATAGCCCGGGTAACCACAATGGCTGTGAACATACTTGCTAAAAGGCCTATGGTTAGGGTTACCGCAAAACCTCTAATAGGGCCAGTGCCAAATTGAAAAAGAAGCAGCGCCGCAATCAGGGTGGTCAGGTTGGAATCCAAAATAGCCGAGAATGCGCGGGAATAGCCATTTTCTACAGCGGTACGCAAGGTTTTGCCTGATCTTAACTCTTCGCGGATACGCTCGTTGATTAAAACATTGGCATCAACTGCCATGCCCAAAGAAAGGACAATACCGGCAATGCCAGGCAAGGTTAAAGTAGCTGATACCCCCGGTGCTAAAAGCGGAAGCATTCCTAAACCACCTAAAATCATTAGAAAATTTAGAACAAGCGCTATATCGGCAATTAAACCAGATATAAGATAATAAACTGCCATAAAAATAAGAACTAAGGCAGCTCCTATAATGCTTGCCCGAACCCCTTTTGTTATTGAATCTTGGCCCAAAAGCGGACCAATAGTCCTTTCCTCTTCGACATACATTGGTGCTGGCAGGGCTCCAGAACGCAATACTAAAGCCAAATCTGCTGCCTCCTCCATAGTAAAACCAAAGTGCTTGGTTATCTGGGCCTTGCCGCCTTCAATTACAGAATTTATAACTGGCGCAGAATAGACTACGCCATCCAGGACTATTGCCAGTTGGCGGTGGAGATTATTACGGGTTATCTCAGCAAAGGCCTTAGCACCGTCAGCGCTAAATTCTATCTCTACAGAAGGAAGGCCATTTTCATCTGTGCCTACCCGGGCCGAAGAAAGGGCATCTCCAGTTAAAAGGGGTTTTGCCTCCAGGAGTATAGGGGTTGAGCTGTCTTTGGGAGTCTTTAATTCGTAGCCTTCTGGGACATTTCCCTCCAGGGATTTTTTGAGTATATCGGAATTTTCAGAAACCAGTTTGAATTCCAAAAGGGCAGTTTTACCCAGAAGCTCCAAGGCGCGCTGGCGATCGGTTATTCCCGGTAGCTGTACTACAATCTCATCTAGGCCTTGCTTTTGAATAGAAGTTTCTCTTACCCCAAAGGCATCAATGCGATTACGGATAACCTCTAAGGCCCGGTCGCAGGCATCAATTTTGTCCTGGTCTTTTAACTTTGAGGTATCCACCTTCAATAGCAGATGCATTCCACCTTTAAGGTCAAGCCCGAGATTTATCCGTTTCTGAAGCGGAAAGGCAAAATATACACTCAGTCCAACTACCGCAAGAATAAAAATTATTTTATAAGTCAGCCTCTTTCCCATACCTTAGCCCCCATTAAGATTTTGTAACTTCTACAGCCTTGGCTTCTATCTTCTTTTTATAAGCAATAGAGCTTTTTTCCATTTCTATCTTAACATTATCATCAACCCTTAAGACTACGGTTTTATCTTTTATATTCACTATAGTTCCATGAATACCTGAATTTGTAACTACCTCATCGTTTTTTGCCAAAGAATTCAACATCCTCTGGTGCTCCTTTTCTCTTTCCTTCTGCGGCCTAGTCAGTAAGAAATAAAAAATCCCAAAGATGATAAACATCAAAAATATTTGATTTAAAACCAAGCCTTGTTGCATCTTAATCCTCCTTCGAATTTGACTTAAATCTTTTGACTATGCTTTTAACCGCCTCGGTAGGAAGCGCCCCTTTTTTCAACCAGGATTGGTATTGCTCAATATCTAACTTAATCTCACCAGAAACTGGGTTATAAAACCCCAATTCTTTAATCGACCTGCTATCACGACCGCGGGTCTCATCAAATACTGAGATACGAAAATGGGGGTTTTTTTTAGGGTTTTTTCCAACTCTGCGCAAACGAATCCTAACTGCCATTGTTATATCCTCCTTTTTGTTTTAATTAGTTGTTCTTTCCATGGCTTCAAACAAGGCCTTGGCCTTATTTACGGTCTCAAGATACTCATTTGCAGGAATAGAATCTGCAACTATCCCAGCCCCTGCTTGGACAAAGGCGGTTTTATCCTTTATAACAATAGTCCTTATGGTTATACAGCTGTCAATATTTTGCGAAAAACTAAAATAACCCACGCAGCCTGCATAAGGCCCCCTTTGAGTATTCTCTAATTCCTCAATAATCTCCATTGCCCTAATCTTAGGGCTGCCACTGACTGTGCCAGCGGGAAACGTTGCCCTTAATAAATCATAGATATCACATCCATGACGGAGCAGGCCTTGGACCTCGCTTACTAAATGCATGACATGAGAATAGCGTTCAACTGTCATAAACTCCGTCACCTTGACCTTTCCCGGCAAACAGACCCGACCCAAGTCATTCCGGGCCAAATCTACCAGCATAATATGCTCTGCCTTTTCTTTGACATTGCCAATCAGCTCTTTTTGCATCCGCATATCATTTATTTCAGTCAGGCCCCGAGGCCGAGTACCAGCAATCGGTCTGATTCGGGCGATTCTTTCTTCGCAGCGCACATGGATTTCGGGAGAAGAGCCAATTAAGGTGACATCCTTGAATTGTAGGAAAAACATATAAGGGGAAGGGTTTAAGCTCCTTAGGGCCCTGTAGACATCAAAGGGAGAACTTTCAAACCTCCTTTGAAAACGCTGAGAAAGGACTACCTGGATTATATCCCCCTTTCTTATATAAGATTTTGCCTTGTAAACCATTGCTAAAAATTCCGATTTTTTAAGATTAGAGGTAATCTTGTATTTTTTAGAAATGTTATTTTGGTTTTTTATTTTTAATGGCTTAGCTAAACTAAGCTCCATCTGTTTAATCTTGTCTACCGCCTCAAGATAAACACCTTTAAGCCTTTTTGGGGATAGATGCTGTGCTGACCCCATGGGTAAAATGCAATTGCTAACCAGTTTCATTGTGTGATTGACATGGTCAAAGATAATCAAGGTATCAGTTAGAATAAAATAACAATCTGGGAGATTTAAGGAATCCTTATTTTTTTTGGGGATACGTTCAAAAAACCTTACCACATCATAACCCATATAACCTACTAATCCTCCAAAAAAACGCGGCAGCCCAGGAATAACCACTGGTTTAAATCTTACCATAATTTTTTTTATCTCTTCAAGGGGATCAGTTGCAGTTTGGTACTTTTTTGCCTCACGTCTGCAACCATCATAAATCTCAATATCCCTGCCTTTACTTTTAAATACTAAAGAAGGATTAGACCCTAAAAAAGAGTAACGGGCAATCTTCTCCTGGCCTTCTACTGATTCTAAAAGAAAACTAAAATCTTGCTTTTTAAGCTTTAAAAAAGCTGATACAGGGGTATCCATATCCGCGTTTATCTGTTTATAAACAGGAATAACATTACCCCTGCTTGCCAATTTTAAAAATTCTTTTAAGGAAGGCGTATACATCTAAAAAAACAACTCCGATTACCAGTATGGCAGGCAACTCCCACTTGCCTTACTTTTATCAACAGGGCATCCATATCACAATCATAGGCAATAGATTTTATAAACTGGAAGTGGCCTGAGGTTTCACCTTTAACCCAAAATTTTTTCCGGGAACGAGACCAGAAGCAGGTCTTACCCAGGCGTATACTGCGGCGTAAGGATGCAAGATTCATATAAGCCAGCATTAAAACCTCTTTGCTGCGGTAATCCTGGATAATCGCAGGAATCAGACCTTTTCGGTCAAATTTTAATGTGCGTAAATCAAAGTTTAGCTTTTTCATATCCTTACTTCAATTCCCCTTTCTTTAAGATATGCCTTAACCTGTTTTATGGTTAATTCCTGGTAATGAAACAAAGAAGCAGCTAAGGCAGCATCTGCCTTGGCCTCAGTAAATACCTGATAAAAGTGTTCTAAGCTGCCAGCTCCCCCTGAGGCAATAACGGGGATATTCACGGATTCTGCGACCCTTTTCGTCAATTCCAAATCGTAGCCATCCTTGGTGCCGTCAAAATCCATGCTGGTTAAGAGTATCTCTCCTGCACCAAGCTCCTCTGCCTTTTTGGCCCAAGAAACGGCATCTAATTCTACCGGGGTTCTGCCTCCGTTGATAAAGACCTGCCAGCTGTCATTCTTTCTTTTAGCATCAATTGCAACAACTATGCATTGACTTCCAAATCTCCGCGAAGAAATAGCGATTAAATCCGGGAATTTTACAGCCGCAGTATTTATTGAAACCTTATCTGCACCGGCATTTAATAAATCACGGATATCCTGATTATCCCGAATCCCTCCGCCAACTGTAAATGGTAGATAGATATTCTCTGCAATTGCCTCGACTAATTCTATAAGGGTTTTCCGGTTTTGAAAACTTGCAGTGATATCTAAAAAAACTAATTCATCTGCACCGCAGGCATCATAAAAACGGGCAGCCTCAACAGGGTCACCCGCATCCCTTAACCCCAAAAACCTTACTCCCTTGACTACCCGTCCGTCTTTAATATCGAGGCAAGGTATGATACGCTTGGTAAGCATAATTTAACCTTTGTTCCCAGTTAACCTAAAACTAAAGGCCGTTAGTCTATTTTACCTTCTTATACAAATATTGACTCAACAGAGCCCAGGTCTTACGACCAATCTTTCCATCTACAGCCAAGTCATTTGCCCGCTGAAAGGCCCGAATCGCCTCGCGGGTCTTTTTGCCCATCCGGCCATCAATTGAGCCAGGATTATAACCAGCATTGGCCAAGGCAATCTGTATCTGCTTTACACTTGGCCGGTATTTACTTTCAGGGATTACCTTAGGTCGGCCATAATTAGAGGCAGTTGCCCCCTTCATGCTTTCCAGGGATTCCTTTAGATTATTTATCTCTTCCTCTTTTTCCCTAAGTTGCTGCTCTAAAACTGAAACCTGATTCTTTAACCCCTGGACCTCTAAATCCGTTCGCTTGCGGGTGGTGACACAGCCACTTACCCCTAGAACAAAAAATACCAGTATTGAAAAAACGCCCAATCTTTGCAACATCTGCCCCTCCTTTCTATCTTTATTAACCTGCAATTTTTAACGCCTCAGCTAAGGTAAATCTCCCTTCATACAAGGCCTTACCAATTATAACCCCCTCCAGGCCTTTTTTTCCCAAAAAACTAAGCCGTCGAATATCTAACAGGCTAGAAATTCCTCCAGAGACAATTAATTTTAATTTGCTGGATTTCAATATGGCTTTGATTTCCTTTATATTAGGCCCTTTTAAAGTACCATCTTTTAACGTATCCGTGTAAATAATACGCGAAAAATTCAAATTTTTCAATCTTAAAATGAAATCTTCCAATTTAGGAAGACCGCCTGTCTTTTTCCACCCCTGGGTGGCAAGCCTGTTATTTTTTACATCGAGACTTACAATTACCCTATCTTTAAACTCTTGTGCGACGTTTTTTAAAAACTTCTCATCCTCAATTGCCCTTGTACCCAAAACCACCCTAAAAACCCCTAAACCCAAAAGCATTTTTATGGTCTTTATATCTCGTATACCACCACCAAATTCTATTGGGCAATCAATGGCTTTTATAATATCATTAAGGATAGAAAGGTTTTTAGGTATTCCTGTTGATGCACCATCCAGGTCTACGATATGTAAAAGCTGCGCACCCTGCTTAACCCAGTGTTTGGCAACCCGCACGGCATCCCTTGAATATACCTTTGAGTCCTTAAATTCACCTTGGTAGAGCCTGACTACAAAGCCATCTTTTAAATCAATCGCAGGTATAATTAGCATAAATTATAATTTCAAGAAGTTATTTAAAATTATCCTACCTACAGATTGGCTTTTTTCCGGATGGAACTGTACCCCAAAACAGTTGCCTTTCCATAACACAGAGGCAAAATCTCGGCCGTGTTCGGTAGAAGCAGCAATAATATCTTTGTCTTTCGGATCAGGATAAAAAGAATGGCAAAAATAAACAAAGCTTCCCGGGTTTATTCCAGATAAAAGCGGGCAATCGTTTTTTACAATCTTGAGTTGATTCCAGCCCATATGGGGAATCTTCAGACCATTTTTGCGAGGAAATCGTAAAACCCTGCCTTTAAAAATACCCAGCCCTTTTTTGTTTGGGGATTCCTCCGATTCTTCAAAAAGTAGCTGCATGCCTAAGCAGATTCCCAAAAGCATCCCACCTTTCTGGATATAATCTGTTATTGCCTGAGCTAAGCCAGTTTCCTTAAGATTGGCCATTGCATCAGAGAATGCCCCTACCCCTGGAAAAATCACCTTCTCTGCCTTTTGCAAGTCAGAAGGGCTATTGCCCACAATGGTTTTCTGGCCTACTGCCTCAATAGCCTTCTGGACGCTGTGGATATTACCCATTCCGTAGTCAATAATAAGAACCATCTAATCAATAATTCCTTTGGTTGAAGGAACTCCTTTGCGCCGAGGGTCAATCTCAACCGCTTCGGACAAGGCCTTGCCTAAGGCCTTAAATAAGGGTTCAAGAGTGGTATGTATATCGGGACTGGGAGACTTCAAGATTATATTTAGATTAAGCCCCAAGGCCTTACAGAACGCCTCTAAAAAATGCTCTGCTGAATTAAGGGAATAGCCTGCCTCTGCATTAACCTGCGTTAGATTTTTTTTGTCTTCCAGTTCCAAGAAAAAAGAAGGTCGACCGCTTATGTCTAAAACTATAATAGCAGTTGTCTTTTCCATGGGAAAGGCAGCAAAGGCATTTCTTTTAATCCCTCTTTTTTCTCCAAGTGCCTGTTTAAAGGCCGAACCCAAAACAATTCCTAAGTCCTCATTAGCGTGATGGATATCTACCTTAAAATCTGCGGATTTAGTTGTAATGGTTAAATCAAATCTTCCCCAAAAGGCGAATAGCTCCAGCATATGGTCTAGAAAGCCAATACCAGAATTTAGCCTAGCCCTACCTGTTCCATCAAGATTCAAAATAACCCTGATTTCTGTCTCTTTGCTTTTACGTAAAATATCTACCTTTCGCATCTTTTGCCTCATTTTGGTTAATGGTCTTTTTAAGAAAAACGCGCCTTAACCGAATTCAAATGCTGGGAAAGTCCTTCAATGGTTGCAATCTTTTCCAGTGGTTCACGTACCTTCTCCAATGATTTCTTGGAATAACCAATGATGTGGGTAGATTTAATGAAATCATTGACCGAAAGCCCAGAAAAGAACCTTGCTGTCCCTGAAGTCGGTAAGACATGACTTGGACCAGCAACATAATCTCCCACAGCAGTAGGGCTGAAATGCCCTAGAAATACAGCTGAGGCATTAGTAATTCTTTTGAGTATCTTACGGGGGTTGTTAATCAATAACTCCAGGTGCTCAGGGGCGATACGGTTAGAAACCTCAGCTGCCTGCTCCAGATTTTTGGTCAAAATTACATAACCCTCTACATCCTCAGTATTCCGCGCAACCTCCTTGGCGAACTTTTTGCAGTTAGTAATTAAGATAGCCAGACCTCCAAAATGTTCACTCTGGGCCTTAAGGTCAGCAATAACAAAGTTGGGGTTGCTAAAACGGTTGGCAATAATCACCAGCTCTGTTGGCCCTGCCACCATATCCACATCAACAAAGCCAAACACCTGACGCTTGGCCTCGGTTACATAAGCATTGCCTGGACCAACAATCTTGTCTACCCTAGGGATTGTCTTGGTACCAAAGGCCAAGGCAGCAATTGCCTGTGCGCCACCTACCCGATAAATCTCATCTACCTTTAAAAGATCGGCTACAACCAGGATATGGGGATTGATTGTACCATGCTGGTCAGGAGGGCTTACAAGGATAATCTTTTTCACGCCAGCTAACTTAGCTGGGACTACCGTCATATAAACCGTTGAAACCAAAGGGGCAGTACCCGCAGGAATATAAATCCCTACCTTCTCTAAAGGACAATAGTTTTCTCCTAAGATTACGCCATCCTCATCCTTCATTCGCCAGGATTTCCGCAAGGAGCGCCGATAGAATCTCTGGATGTTCTCAATAATAGTTTTTAATGTAGAAACAAAATTCGGAGTAATATTCTGATAGGCGCCGCTTATCTCAATCTGAGAGACCTTTAGTTGCCGAGGTTGCAATTTGACCTTATCAAATTTACGGGTATAACGCAAAAGCGCTTCATCTCCTCCAACTCGCACACCTTCGATAATCTCCCTTACCTTCTCACTTATTCGCCGAGGCCGCAGAAGATTACGTTCAAATATCCTATCGAGCTTCTTGTTAGGAAAACGTAAATATTTCATAGAACTTTAGAAATCATCTCTTTTATAGTTAAAAATGCCTCTTTTAATTTCTGGACATTACTTCCACCTGCCTGGGCAAAATCCTTTCTTCCTCCGCTGCTACCCCCCAAAAGTCTTGCTGCCTCAGTAAGTAAAACCTTGGCATCAACACCTCTTTCAACCAAATCAACAGTAACACCACTCACCAAAATCACCTTATCTTTTTGGGGGCCTGCCAGAACTACCACGCAGCTGGCTGATCTGGTCTTAATCAAATCTACTGCTCGACGTAATAAATTGGCATCTGCCCCAGAAATAGTCTTGGTTATTAATCTTATTCCATTCTGTAAAACCTCGGCATCTTTTAAAGCGCCATCCACCAAAGAATCTATATTCTCAGAGTTTTTATTTGCCAACTCCTTTTCTAATTCTTTTATCATTGACAGTCGCTTTTGTATCTCTTCAATTAAACGTTCAGCAGGCGCATTCAAAATCCCGCAGACCTGTTTAAATATATCCTTCTGCTGCTGACAGGATTTAATAGCAGCTTCTCCTGTGATAGCCTCAATCCTTCGTACGCCACTGGCAGCTGAAGTTTCACGGATTATTCTGAATAACCCCACCTCTCCAGTGGATTTAAGGTGGGTGCCGCCACAGAGCTCTTTGGATAAATCCCCAACACCCACAACCCTCACCTGTTTTTCATACTTTTCGGCGAAAAAGGCCAATGCCCCACAACGCCTTGCAACAGCAAGCGGCATCTTTTTTACCTCAAGCGGAATATTCTGCATTACCCACAAGTTCACCAATTCTTCAATTCGGTTTAACTCAGAATCACTTATATCCTTAAAGTGGGTAAAGTCAAAACGTAACTTCTCGCAAGTAACCAAAGAACCCTGCTGCCGGACATGGTCGCCTAAAACCTTCCTTAGCGCTGCCTGCAGTAGGTGTGTTGCAGTATGGTTTCTGGCAGTAGCTAAACGAACCCCTTTGTCAACCCTTGACAAAACTAAAGCTGATTTTTTGAAATTTCCTTGGATAAACCTTCCAATATGCAGGATAACCTTGCCGTCTCTTTGGGTATCTTTTACCTCGAATATATTTTTGCCCCGGCTAATTATTCCGACGTCACCTTTCTGTCCGCCACCTTCAGGATAAAACGGCGTTTTATCCAAAATTACTATCTGTGAACCATCCTCTTGAGTAACAACCTCCAAGACCTTGGATTTCTCTTCGTAGTTTTCATACCCTGTAAATTTAGTAGGCGGCAGTTTTAGTTTTAGTACCTTATGCTCAAAAACTGCACCTTTCATTTGGCTTTTTATCTTCGAGCGCTCTTTCTGTAAAGCAAACTCCTTGTTAAAGGCATCCTGGGAAAAAGTTAGGTTCTGGCTGGAAAGCCACTGTTGACTGAATTCCAAAGGTATTCCATAGGTATCATAGAGCTGAAAGGCTATTCTACCTGCTAACTCAGGGTCAGGCCTTTTAAAAAGGACAGCAAACTTTTCAGCCATTATCGAAGGGCTAGAATCTAGAATATGTAAGAATAATTTTTCCTCGGATAAAACCAGCTGAGAAATATCTTCCCGGTGATGAACCAAATCAGGATAGGCCTGCCGCATTATCTGGGTTACCACAGGTACCAATCGATAGAGAAATGGTTTATCTATGCCTAAAGAATGTAGGTGTAATCCGCTTTTACGTAAAATTTTCCTAACCACATACCCCCTTCCTTCGTTAGAAGGCAAAACTCCGTCATAAATAGCAAAGGTAACAGCCCTAATATGGTCGGCAATGGCGTAACTAATCTCTTTTAGGTTAAGGGAATTTATTTTAGCATTGGAGTGTATCTCTTTGATTAAAGGTAGGAATAATTCGGTTTCAAAATTATTAGCCACGCCTTCCATTATGGCAGTTAGACGTTCAAGACCCATTCCAGTATCAATATTCTTCTGAGGGAGAGGCTCTAATATTCCGCCGTCCTTTCGGTTGTATTGGGTAAAAACCAGATTCCATATCTCAACAAATCTACCGCAGCTACAAGCTGGGTTGCATTCAGCTTTTTTACAACCTACCTCTGCACCCCAATCGAAAAAAATCTCCGAACAAGGGCCACAGGGACCATTAGGGCCTTTCTCCTTTGCCTCAGATGGCCAAAAATTCTCTTTATCAGCTAACCTGACTATTCTTTCATGGGGCATCTTAATTACCTGATTCCATATATTGTAAGCCTCATCGTCATCCTTATAAACAGAGACCCAGAGTTTTTGTGCAGGTATCTTTAATTCCTCAGTTAAAAACTCCCAAGCCCAGGAAATTGCCTCACGCTTAAAATAATCGCCAAAAGAGAAATTCCCTAACATCTCAAAGAAGGTGTGATGCCCCGAGGTTTTGCCTACCTTGTCTAAATCATCTGTGCGAAGGCAACGTTGGCAGGTAGCAGCCCGGCGGAATTCAATCTCTTCGCCCAAAAACTGCCTTTTGAATTGGTTCATCCCCGCTGGTGTAAATAACACCGTTGGGTCGTTTTTAGGCACCAGTGAATCGCTTTCTACAACTCTATGTCTCTTGTCCTTAAAAAAATCCAGAAACGTTTTACGCAGATAATCCGCCTTCATAATTCTGTGAATTAATAACCTCAGCGACTACCTCAGGGGAAAAGCCGCGGCGCACAAGAAAGGAAAATACCCTCGCCTTGGCCTTTTTCGGGTCTGTCGTCTTTTTTAGAAGCCGAAGTCTTTTTGAGGCAAGGGTCTTTATTGTCTTTTTTTCATCGTATCCGAGCTTAATTTCGGATAACTCCTGTTTAATTATATCTTGATTTACCCCTTTTTGCCTAAGCTCAAGAATTATCCGGTTTATCCCTAAGGGTTTATTTAGCCTTGCCTGAATCCAAAAACGCGCAAATTGACAATCATCTACAAAGTGGTGTTCTTTTAAGAAAAGCAGGGTTTGTTCAATTACTGACTCCTCAAACCCCTTCCTCTTCAAACGCTGACGTAGCTCTGACTCGCTGCGCTGGCGGTATCTTAAAAGAAGCAGGGCATACCCACTTGCCTTTGCCAAAAGTTGCCTATCTTGCACTTTCTCTTATTAAGAAATAACCCCGCAGGGTCTTAACTAACACGTTTCCCTTTAATTGGCCAATTATATTTTTATAATCAGCTAAACTCCGCACAGGGAATTTATTTATCTCCACAATTACATCCTGGGGTATAATTCCAGCTAAATCCGCAGGGCTATTAGGTTCAACCGAAATTACCACAACCCCCAGCCTATTCTCTTTTACTCTAATACCCCGCCAAGGGCTGACAGGAATATTTTCTTCTTCCCGGGCTAATTCCATTTCTTCTGGTTTTTCTGGCCTTTCGTCGACGATTACCTCTAAGGTGATGGGACGTTTTTCTCTTACCAGACCTATCTTAACCTTTCTGCCAACCTCGGTTGCACCCACGCAGGCAAGCAGGTCGCGAACAGAATTGATACTCTTACCATCAAGGCTCTTTATAACATCTCCTTCTTTTATGCCTGCCTTTTCTGCAGGGCTCCTGCTAACTACCTTAACCACCAAGGCCCCTGTTTTTTCCGTTAAGCCAAAATACTGCATTAAATCCTCATTCAAATCCTGCACGGTAACCCCTAACCATCCGTAAGTTATTTTTTTACCAGCGATAAGCTGTGAAAGTATCCGTTTTGTCTTATTAATCGGAACGGCAAAGCCTATACCCTGATAACCACCGCTAGTTGAAAAGATTGCAACATTTATTCCAATAACCTCGCCTTTAAGATTGACCAGCGGGCCTCCTGAATTTCCAGGATTAATTGCCGCATCAGTCTGGATTAAATCATTGTAATCCTTATCTAACGCTACTGCCCGGCCAAGGGACCGGTGAAGGGCACTGATTACACCTACAGTAACCGTAGGCTCGGGATTCTGTAAAACAAAACCAAAAGGATTGCCAATTGCAACAACCCATTGCCCAATCTTTAAGTTATCCGAATCCCCCAAAATAGCATAAGGGAGATTATTGGCATTGATTTTAATTACTGCCAAGTCTGAATGGGGGTCTTTTCCTTTTATTTCACCTTTAAACTGCCGGCCATCAGCTAAGGTGACCATAATTTTATCTGCCTGGCCGATTACATGTTCGTTAGTCAGGATATAACCATTGGCATCAATAATCACCCCCGAGCCTAAACCCAGGTGTTTGAATTCCCTTTCTGGCATAACGCCAAAGAGGTCATCAAAGAACCTACGGATGAACTCATCTTCCCCAAAAGGAGAGTCTTCAGGAAAACCAAAGTAGTACCTCCGGCCACCGTAGAGCTTGGTAGTTGTCTCAGTGCTGATTGAGACTACTGCCTTGCCAGTAGTATTAGCAACATTGACGATAGCCTGCTGCATATCGTTATCATCTGTTACGGCATAGGCGAAATCAACATACCCAAGGCCCGAGATAAATAAAAAAGCTATAACAAAAACCCCAGCCAATAATAAAAATAGTGTTTTTTTTCTCATAATCTTTCCCAATTCAAATAATTAAAGTATCTTCTTTCTAACCTCTTTTTCTATTTCTTCTTGAAGTTTAGTTTTTTCCTTCAAAAGTTTTATCACCTGGTCCCTGCCTTGTCCAAGCTTCTCACCTTGAAAACTAAACCAGGTGCCTGACTTCTCAAGGACTCCGCAGGCGACAGCAGCATCTACTACGCCGTTTGTCTTGGCTACTCCTTCGTTGTGTAAAGTTTCGATCTCTGCCTCACGAAAAGGTGGTGCAACCTTATTTTTTACCACCTTTACTTTAACCCGATTACCAATCACCGTATCTTGGAATTTTAGGGTAGCTATTTTTCTTAAATCTAGGCGCACTGAGGCGTAAAACTTCAAGGCCCTTCCACCAGGGGTAGTCTCAGGAGAACCAAACATGACCCCGATTTTCTCACGGATCTGGTTGATAAAAATCAGGGAGGTACGGGATTTGCTTACTGCAGCCGTAAGTTTGCGTAAGGCCTGGGACATCAGCCTTGCCTGTAAGCCCATATGGGCATCACCCATCTCACCTTCAATCTCAGCCCGCGGGGTTAAGGCAGCAACCGAATCAATGACAATCAGGTCCACAGCATTGGAGCGCACTAAGGTTTCAGCTATCTCCAAGGCCTGCTCCCCAGTATCAGGTTGAGAAATAAGTAAATCATCCAGATTTACCCCAACTATCTTGGCATAGGTGGCATCAAAGGCATGCTCTGCATCAATAAATGCTGCTACCCCGCCTTTCTTTTGAATCTCGCGGATAATGCTTAAGGTGAGCGTGGTTTTACCAGAGGCCTCAGGCCCAAATATCTCTACAATCCTGCCACGGGGGATACCCCCGACACCCAAAGCGATATCCAAGGGAAGCGCACCAGTTGGGATTGCTTCAACATTTACCTTAGTTTCACCGCCTAACTTCATAATCGAGCCTTTGCCAAATTGTTTCTCTATTTGGGAAAGTGCTAATTCTAATGCCTTTTGGCGCTCAGATCCGTTTTTTGTCTCTTCTGGAGAAAGGGGTGTCTTGGATGTAGATTTCTTTTCCATATTCATTTTGGCCTCCATTCGGATTTACTTTGGCTTTATTTAAGGTTTTAATTATATCTCAGCTATTAATCACTGTCAATTATTTTAACCACAGCCGAATTATTCAAACTCAAAGGAAATTACCACATTAAACGAAAGCTGGGGATAATCCAATTCAGCAGGAAATTTGGGAAAAGGTGAAGAATCCTTTATGCTTGAAAGGGCAATTTCTTGCAGATAACGATTAGAAACCGACTTTTCTTCGTTTACCCTCACCTTTTCCAATGTGCCATCGCAAGAGATAATGAACGAGACATACACCTCCCCTGCATCTAAGCGGGTAAATTTTTGATAAGCAGTACGCCTGATTTTCTCGCGTACTAAATTATAATAATTCATATAAGAAGGGCTGGCATTCTTGTCTACCCCAATCTCTGGCAGTGTTACCTTTTTTTTAGCCGGTAGAGGATTTGCGGATAGACCCGGCCCCAACAGTGAAGGCTTAGAACTAAGTTTAAACTGAGGGAACTGCCGTTTTAATAATAATCCCGGCTTGTCTTTGGCTAAATGCAAAAGTTTATTTTCTTCAATGTAAGAAGGAGGCGGCCGATGACCTTTTTTGGTAATTGACTCAAGGGCAATAGGAATCTTTTTTTCTTGGGGCTCAGAAATAATTTTATTTTCCTTTTGAGTGCTAGGCCTGAAAGTTACCTGGATGGTATTGCCTCTGAATGAACTGTCAATTTTCTTTTCAAAAAAGGATAGCTGGATTATCAAAAGCATATGGATTGCCAGCGAGATTAACAATGATATCTGAAATGGTTTCTCAAGCAACATATTTTTAAACTAACACAACTTTGACCTAAAAGCAATACAATATTTATCCAAAATCAAAGATTTTTATTACAATTCCGGCTAAAAAATCCTCCGGTTAGGCCATCGATATAGGCCTCAAGCTCCTTTAGGCGTAAGGCCTTCTCCGAAATCTTCTTTTTTTCAGCCAAGGTAAGATTATCCAGCTCTATCTTTACCCTTAAACGCTCAAAATAAAGCTTCGTTACTTCATTAACGATTTCATCCCTTAATTCAACCATCAGACGTGAGCGGACGTCAATTGAGGTTTGCTCATTATTCCAGATTAAATCTGATAACTCCCAGGTTAAACTTACCTTCCAATTATTGTTGCGGTAGCGGGTTGTATCATCGGGTCCTACGAAATATTTCCCCGAAGCGCCATTACTTCCATAGGTACCCCAGATTGAAGAGGATACGGTCCTATCGCGTTCTATATCCATACCTATTTCTAACCGAGGAAGAAGCGCCTTTTTAGCTGCTAGCTTTCGCCAGAGAATAATTTTTTCTGGTTGTACCTCAGCGTACTCTATAGCTGCCTGTTGCACCTGTTGAATCGATGGTTCGGCCTCAGAATATTTTGCAATTGAACCGAAACAGAAGTCTTTGTTTAGGGCAGTGCTGAATTTTGTCCGGAATAGACCTTTATCTGTTGCAGCATAGATATTGCCTCCATCATCATCTACTATATCTTTGATTTGGGCAAATAACCCTAAGGACAACTCTTGCCAATGCCCTCTCCCTAATCCGAAGATTCCAGCCTTGGTGACGGTAAAAAGTTGCGAATCTGCTGCTACCAGAATCTTTTTGACATCCTGCTGGATTAATCCCGAAGTAATAATTCTGCTCCAACTATCTCCTCTATCATCACTTTTATAGACTCCAGAAGAAGTAGCCAGATATACCCTGTTAGGGCTATTAGGGTCAACCTGGATAAAATTTAGCCGAAACCCCTTCTCTTCGTTTTCAGGTAGGTATTCTTCAGCCTCGCTGGCTTTAACTCCTTCATCGGTTTTATGCACGACAAAAATCTGGCTCCAGGATTCCCCTTTATCCTGACTGCGAAATAAACCGGTATCTGTTAGAGAAAAGACGAAATTAGGATCCCCAGGCAGATTGGCAAGGACAAAAATAGGGGAATCACCAAGCTTTCCACTAACACGCTGCCACAACCAAGAATTACCCCGAGTTACAAAAAGCCCTTTTTTAGTCCCTAAAAGTATTCTATCTCTCAATACGACTGCGGAATAACAAGAGTCGTTTTTGGCGGTAATTGTAAAGACGCGTTTCCAGTTATTGCCTTCATCGAGACTTACATAAAATCCACTATCACCTACGGCATAGAAGGTGTTTTGGTTTTGCGGATGGGCCAATATCCTTAGGACCTTTCCTTTTAGCCCGCTTATTCCTTGGCCATATTCCCAATTTCTTCCACCATCATCGCTTCTTGCCACCCCATCTCGACCACCAACTAAAACAACATTTTTATTTTTACTGCCAATAACAACTGTTTCTAAATCCAACAACAATCCCGGGATTTTCTCCCACTCTTTTTCGGTTGCCTTTGCCTTACAATTAAAAACCAAAAAGACTAACACTACACCTAAAACCACCTGCTTT
>Ga0272448_1002627_pt1 | contig 22212 bp, 19 predicted proteins | sample YNPCB0191_FD_202220 | JGI IMG/M metagenome (GOLD analysis project Ga0272448, IMG submission 202220) | Hot spring sediment microbial communities from Yellowstone National Park, WY, United States - YNP-CB-019-1 | ecosystem: Environmental > Aquatic > Thermal springs > Hot (42-90C) > Sediment... | reverse complement strand
TTAGCCTGCAAATACAGGCCTGGCGGCCTGCGCTACAGGGGCATGCCTTCGCCGCGTCTTTGATAGCGCTTGCCCGGGGGCTCCCTGGTAGGTAGTTACGGGAAAAAACAAGTTGCACATGGCGTGTTTTACTTTTTACGTTTCACTCCGGATCAGTCCCCGCTCCATTTCCTCCTTCAGCAGGGCCAGGTCAGCGTCCACCATCATCCTGACCAGTTCCTCAAAGGAGACGGTGGGCTCCCAGCCCAGGACCCGGCGGGCCTTAGAGGGGTCGGCGACCAGGAGGTCCACCTCCGCAGGGCGCATGTAGCGGGGGTCCTGGACCACGTAGTCCCGCCAGTCCAGCCCCACGTGGGCGAAGGCAATCTCGCAGAGTTCCCGCACCGAGTGGGTCTGGCCTGTGCCCACGACGTAGTCGTCCGGCGCGGGCTGCTGGAGCATCAGCCACATCGCGCGGACGTAGTCCCCGGCGAAGCCCCAATCCCGGCGGGCGTCCAGGTTGCCCAGCCGCAGTTCCTTCGCCAGCCCCAGTTTGATTTTCGCCACGCCGTAGGAGACCTTGCGGGTGACGAATTCCAGGCCACGGCGGGGGGAGTTGTGAATCCAGCCCTGCCCCACGCCAGCGTGGAAGGTCCCGGACTGGGTGGCCAGGTCAAACAGCCAGCCCCTGTACGCCACAGGGGTCACCCGGACGACCTCGGAGAGGGGACGCTGGAGATGTTGTCCTTTCTGTCCCTGAACGTTGGGCGAATTCAGATTGATCTGGTAGTACAGGCGCCCGTCCCGTTCCTCCAGGCAAATGATGGCCCGCTGGTTCAGGGTGACACGCGCCAGCCAGTACAGTCCAGCCGCCAGAGGGGCCGAGGCGGTCTTGAAGCCCTTGAACTCGTACTGAATCGGGGCCCGCTGCAGGCCGTCGCCGGCGTTGTAGCCTCGCAGGAAGGCCAGGCGGGCCTCCGGCCCGGCGTTCAGCACCCGCTGGGGGACCCGTTTGTATCCCGACCGGGTGTAGACCGTGTTCCGAATGTAGCGGCCGTATTCGTTGGCCCCTGGGAGATACAGTTGGTAGACGGGCGCTCCTCCCTCAAATCCGCTGGGGGCCACGGAGAGCCGGCTGCGGCAGCCGATGACCTGTCGGGCCACCTCCGCGACCTGTTCCAGGAACTGAGCGTCCTGGTTGGTGATCTGGATTTTCCCCTCTTCGCTGATATATCCGTCGGCGACGATGACCCCCAGAAGCCAGGCCTCCGCCCCGGTCATCTGGATCACGTTCGTGGGCGAGGGCAATTCAATCAACGACAGGTGGTCGCCGGGGCGCACCTCCTCCGTCCGTCGGGAAACGGGGCTGTTATCCCCCTCCACAAAGACCTGGTGGTCCGCCGTCGTGTGGTACACCGCGCCCCGGGCCGCCACCCGGTATACCTCCTTATTGGGCTTACGCTCAAAGCCGTTCCAGGTAGCGGTCATGCAGGTGACCGGTGTCCACCCCTCAACGTCCCAGACTTCCAGCGGGTCCTCCGGGTCCACCTCTGTGGTGAAGCGGGTGGCCGTGTGAGGCTCCGTCCGGTGAGGGACGACGTCCTCTATGGGCAGAATGTCCAGCAGCCCGTGACGCCGGACGATGACCGGGGTCTCCCCGGTGACACACTCGTGGTTGAACAGGATGCCGGAGACCGCGTAGATGCCGAAGGACTCCCGGTAGTTAACGGTGATCCAGTGGCCGTAGACCTTCGCCACCCCGTAGGGGCTGCGGGGGTAGAAGGGGGTATTCTCGTTCTGGGGGACCTCCCGGACCTTGCCGAACATCTCCGACGAACTGGCCTGGTAGAAGCGGATGCTGGGGTCCACGGTGCGGATGGCCTCCAGCATCCGGGTGACCCCCAGCGCGGTGACCTCGCCCGTGAAGACCGGTTGCTCCCAGGAAGTGGGGACGAAGGACTGGGCGGCCAAGTTGTAGACCTCATCCGGCTGATAGTCCCGCAGGATGGCGATGAGCGATCCCTGGTCCAGCAGGTCGCCGGAGACCAGGGTGATCCGGTCCTGGATGTGCTGGATGCGGGAGAAGTTCACCGTACTGGTGCGGCGCACCATACCGATGACTTCATATCCCTTCTCCAGCAGGAACTCCGCCAGATAGGAACCGTCCTGTCCGGTGATGCCGGTGATTAGGGCTCGGGGCATATCTTCCTCCTGATGCGAGTGTGCAAGTGTGCAAGTATGCAAGTGTGCAAGTGGCCAAGTGGGCAGGTGTGCGAGTTAGGAGCGTTGGTAGCGGCGCTGGCGTTCAATGTTGGGGGCCAGCATGGCAATAATCTCGTCCAGAAGGGCAAGGCGGTGTTCCAGCACGGAGGGCGGGAGCAGATGATGAGCGCGGTAATACCATCCCCGGCTTTCCCGCGCAGAGCCCATAGAAATCCGCAGGAAGTGGGAGAACTCTTTGCCGTATCCCCGTCCGTATCCCTCCTCAATGTTGGCGCAAATGGACCCGGCACTGCGGATCAATTGGTCAGCAATCGCCCGGCCGCGAGGGTCTTTGATCAAAATCTCGCAGTCCTGCCAGACGAGTTCAAACAGATATAAAGCCTTCGGATAAACCTGAAACCGCCAAAGCGGGTCCTGCCGGATACTCTGGGGCACCGTCCCCACCCACTCCTCAAAAGTGATCCACTGCATCGTCTCCCTCCTCATCCCTGCCTGCTTGCAAACCTGCAAACTTGCAAACTTGCAAACTTGCAAACTTGCCTACTTGCAAACTTGCAAACTTGCCTACTTGCAAACTTGCCTACTTGCAAACTTGCTCCCTCCAATACTCCAGCGTCTCCCGTAGTGTCTCCTCAAAGGGAATCCGGGGCTCCCAGCCCGTCCGGCAGCGGAACTTCTCCGCGCTCCCGTAGATGACGGGCACGTCGGCGGGGCGGTAGAGGGCCGGGTCCACTTCTATCCGGACCTCCGCGTCGGTGAAGGAGAGGAGCGTCTCCAGAATCCACCGCACGGACCGGGCTATGCCGGAAGCCAGGTTGTAGACCTCCCCGGCCTCCGCCTGCGTCGCGGCCAGATAGTAGGCCCGGACGATGTCCCGCACGTCGGTGAAGTCCCGCGCCACGTCCAGGTTCCCCACCCGCACCACCGGCTCCTGGAGTCCGGCCTCAATGCGGGCAATCTGACGGGCGAAGGACGGGACGACAAAGCGGGGGGATTGCCCCGGCCCGGTGTGGTTGAACGGCCGCAACCGCACCACGTCCATCCCGTAGGCCAGGTGATACTGGAGCCCCATGAAGTCCTGCCCGACTTTGCTGACGGCGTACGGGTTGACCGGGCGCAGCGGGCTTTCCTCCGTGAGGGGCAGGTCCTCCGGGCGGGGCCAACCGTACTCCTCGTTGGACCCGATGACGACCACCCGGGCCTTCAGGCCCGCCCGCCGCACCCCCTCCAGCACGTTCAACTGGGCCCGCAGGTTGTTCTCTAACGTCTCCCAGGGATCAGAGAAAGATGTGGGGACATAGGATTGGGCCGCCAGGTGGAACACCACATCCGGCCGAAAGTCCCCGATCAGTTCGCCTACCTGCCCGGCGTCCCGCAGGTCCAGGTGGACCAGCGAGAGGCATGGCCGGGGCCGGGGGTCCTCCACCCGTTCCGGGTAGACCGTCCCCAGCAATTCCCAGTCGGTTTGAGATAGCAGGTACTCGCAGAGGTGATTTCCGACAAACCCACCGGCCCCGGTGATGAGTGCACGCATAGACGGCCTCCGGGAAGGACACACATCGGGATGTGAGGATTATACCCCAGAGCCAGGGAGTTGCCAAATGAACAGGCTGGGCTATAATCCACGAATGGCACGTAAAAACCCCAAAGGACACGAAGGCCACACAAAGGGCACAGGATGATTTTTATCGCCATATTCGTGCATTCGTGTATTCGTGAATCATTCGCGGACGGCCCGCCACGCCAAACATACCCAGGGTAGGGAATACGAATGAGGCACGCAATTACCACGTGCCGACTAAAGTCGCCCGCCATAGGCCTTTGGCCTGCGGTCGGCCTTCGCCGACCAGGGGCGTCGGCGCAGGCCGACGCCCGGCACAACGTGCCCAGGAAGGCTGATTTCCAATCAGCGCATAGCGGCAGGCCAATCGGGTAGGTAGTTACTGATGCACGAATATCCCCGACCGATGGTGACCGTGGACGTCGTCATCTTTACCCTGCGGGAGAACGACCTGCAGGTGTTGCTGGTCCGGCGACGGAACCCACCCTTTGCCGGGATGTGGGCGATTCCCGGGGGATTCGTGGACATAGACGAACCGCTGGAAGCGGCCGCGCGGCGGGAACTGGAGGAGGAGACCGGCGTGCGGGATGTCCACCTGGAACAATTCCACACCTTCGGCGACCCCGGACGGGACCCGCGCGGGCGGACCATCACGGTGGCATACCTGGCCCTGGTCCGGGCCGACCAGGTACGGCCCCGCGCGGGGGACGACGCCGCAGAAGCGGGCTGGTGGTCTATGCGGGCTCTCCCCCCTCTGGCCTTTGACCACGACCGCATCCTGGCCTGCGCCCTGGAGCATCTCCGCCGCAAACTGGAATGGCCAGCAGTCGTCGCCGGACTTCTGCCGGAGACGTTCACCCTGAGCGAATTGCAGGCCGCATACGAGGTCATCCTCGGTGAGCAATTGGACCGGCGGACCTTTCGCCGCAAAGTCCTGGCTGCCGGAGTCCTTCAGGAGACAGGGGAATACCGGCGGGTAGACGGTCGTCCAGCCAAACTGTACCGTGTAAGGAGCACTCGGTGAAAACTCAGCGTGTGGGCCTCTTCTTCGTAATGGTGATCAGTCTGATCGGGGCAGGGTGTGCCGGACAACCCCGGCCCCCCTCCTCTCTATCGGCGACGGTTTCGCTGTATGGCGACCTGGAGAATCTGGACCCGCGCGGGGAGGTCATCACCGTCTGGTATCCGGCATCCCACCAGGATGCCTTGCTGGCGATGCTGGACCGGTTCAACGCGACCAACCGGTGGGGAATCGCAGTGCGGGGGGAGCGTCTGGAGAACTCCGCTGCCCTTTACGAGCGCATCCAGGAGGGGACTTCGGTGAAGAAACTCCCCGACCTGGCCATTGTCTCTCCGGGTTATCTGGCGGCCAGCGCGACGGAGGGGCTGGCCGTGGAACTGACGCCCTATTTGAAAAGCCGCCAGTGGGGATTCCCGGCAGGAGACCTGGAGGAGTTTTTCCCCTCTGTCCTGGAGGTCGGACAACTGAGCCGTCCGTCCGGGCGATACGGCTTTCCCTTCGCCCTCTCGGCCGGACTTCTGTTTTACAACCGGGGGTGGCTCCACCAGTTGGGCTATGACCATCCCCCGCGCACCTGGGAGGAGTTCCGGGAAATGGCCTGTGCTGCCTCGGACCCGACCAGCGGCGTCTACGGCTACGAATTCCCCGCCAGCGACCGCACGTTCATCCACCTGCTCATTGGCCATGGCGGTCGGATGATGGACACCGCCGGGACCGAGTACACTTTCGGGGGCCAGGAGGGGCTGGGGGCCCTGACGTTTCTGCGCGACCTGGTCCAGAATGGGTGCGCGACCCGGGAGCCCCGCTGGGAGCAGGCGGAGACGGACTTCGGGGCCGGCAGAGTGCTCTTTGTCCTCAGCAGCACCTGGCACATCCCCCATTACCGCCAGGTCGCCGCGCAGCGGGGCGGGCTGGATTGGGCCGTGGCACCGCTGCCCACCGCCAGCGGCGCGCCCGTCACCGACCTTTTCGGTCTCTTATGGTTCATCCCACCGACGACTCCCCGGCGTCAACTGGCCGCCTGGCTGGTCGTGCGCTGGATGAACGAACAACCTCAGCAGGACCGCTGGGTATCTGTGTATGGCTACCTTCCCCACCGCTCGCTCTCCTCCGAGGCTAAGGCAGCACTGCTGGGGGAGATTCCCCAGTATGCCGATGCCCTTGCTCTGCTGGAACGGGACGCGGTGGTGGAGCCGGCCGTTCCCGGATACGAGCGGTGCCGGGATATTCTGGGGGCTATGGTCAGCGCGGTCGCGGAGGGCGAAGAACCGGCATCCCGGCTACAGGAGGCAGTAGAATCCTGCCGGGCCACTCTCAAGGGGCCGTAACATCTGGAGCGTTTTGCCTGGTGGGTTTCAGCCCCCTATCTGAAGGGGAAAGGGTTGCGGCGGGCGGCTTCGCCGCCCGCCGTAACCCTTACTGATAGCGACCGCTTCGCCAGTGTTCCAGCACCCGACGGGTGGAGGCAAAGGCCAGCGGCGGGAGTTCGTCCGGCGAGAAGAACTCCGCCGATCGGGCGTCGTCCCCGGCCTGGAGGGTGCCGCCCACCACTTCCCCCCGGTACACCACGGTGAAACTGGCCTCACCCGGCAATCCCTCTCCGGGGAGAATGTCCAGCAGTCCCGTCAGCCTGACCTCCAGACCCGTTTCCTCCCGGCACTCCCGAATGGCGGTGGTGGCCGGGTCCTCGTCGTACTCCACAAAACCGGCGGGCATGCTCCACCGCCCCTTGAACGGTCCAAAGGCCCGCCGGACCAGCAGGACTTTCCCGTCTTTTTCCACCAGCACGGCGGCGGCCACTTTGGGGTCGCGGAAGATGAGGCGGTCACATGCCGGGCAGTACCGCCGCACCCGACCGTAGGCCTCCCGGTCCTGCAGCGGACTGCCGCATTGGGGACAGAAGTTGAGTTCCAGGTATTCAGCCATAGACAGGTCGCATATCGCAGGGAGCAGGGTCGCAAGGCGCAGGGCGCAGGGTCGCAGGGTCACATGTCGCAGGGTCGCAGGTCGCAGGTCGCAGGGAGGAGCTATCGCGCCCGCCAGGCCCGCAGGGAGAAGATTGCCAGCACCGCGGTCAGCAGGGCCAGCCCTCCCACGGGCAGCCAGGAGGTGGGGGGCAACGGCGGTTTCCCGCCCGGCATTTCCGGAGGGACAGGAACGGGCGTCGGTTCCGCCACCGTTATCGCCGGAGGCGTTCCCTCTGCTATCGCGACTCTGGCCATCTCCGAGGGGGTCATCTCCGGCGTCGGCGTGGGGGGCTCTCCGGGGGGCGGCCCCGGGGCTGCCCCTCCGCCCATGCCGCCCATATCCGGGGGGAAGGGAGCCGCCTCTATCGGAGACGGCGTCCCCTCGCTCCAGGCCCGCATCTCCGGAGCGGGGGGTTCGGTGGCGGTCGCCGCGCGGGATAACAGGCCTTCTTCGGGAAGCGCGGTCTCCGAAGCGGGCGGCGCCTTTTTCGCTTCCGTTGGCCCGGTCTCCAACATCTGCGGAGTCTCTTCATAAGCAGCCATCGGCGCGGGGGCGGCAGCACCCAACCTGCTCGGTCCGGCGGCGATGAGGTTCCCTACCAGCAGGATGACGCAGAGGAGGCCGCTGATCGCGGTCGCGAAGGTCAGCGCGGGGGCCAGGCGACGGGCCACCGGCGCGGTCTGGCGGACCATCGCGGGGGTCAGCAGGAAGTTGCGGGGCGCGGGGACAGAGGGCATCCCCCGGACCAGCGCCACCGTCCGCTGCAGCGATTCCAGCCGCGCGCGCAGAGCGGCGTCCTGGGCCAGTCGGGCTTCCAGTCGGGCCTGTTCCCGGGGACTCAGCGCCCCATCTATGTACGCCGACAGCCATTCATCTACCCGTTCCCGGGCTCGGTTTTTCCCCAGCATATCAATCCTCATCTTCAAGACGGTACGCGCGGGGTAAGAGTTCCCTCTGGGCCTGCAGAAGGTCCCGCAGACGGGCCCGGGCCCGCGCCAGGCGGGATTTGACCGTCCCCACGGGAATCCCCACCGTATCCGCAATCTCCTGATAGTTCATCCCCTCCACATCCGAGAGGACCAGCACGATGCGCTGGTCGGGAGGAAGAGCGACAATGGCGGCCTGAAGGAAACGGGCCAGTTCCGCCTGCTGGGCGGCCTCCTCCGGTGTCGGGTGACCGTTGACCAGAAACGGGTTGGCCTCCTCGTCCATCTCGCCGAAGGATTCCCAGGAGACGGCAGGGCGGCGCTTGTGGCGGCGGAGTTCGTCGTAACAGCGGTTGGCGACGGTGCGCATGAGCCAGGACAGGAAGGAGCCTCCCCGGAAAGTGGAGAGATGCCGATAGGCCGCGATGAAGGCTTCCTGGGTGGCATCTTCCGCCGCGGCCGGGTCGCCCAAGATGCGGTAGGCGAGGTTATAGACCCGGTCCTGGTAGGCCAGCACCAGTTCATTAAAAGCGTCCAGGTCGCCGCGCTGGGCGGCGGCGACCAGCCGCCCCTCGTCCAGATTCCTTCCGGCGCTCACCTCTCAACACCCCTGCCTTTTTGAGACCCAACAACCGGTTACCAAATTGTAACGCGGCGGAAATCCCATTTCGGCTCATTTCTGTGTATGATGTTTACAGAGGTCCGGGAAAACCCCCGGACTTCCGGGTAGCCACGATGAAGCCACAAGGAGGTCACAATGGAAATGATTAAGGTCGCTGCCGATTCCCGCTCCACCGCTGTGGCGGGTGCCATCGCTGGAGTCATTCGGGAACGGGGGAAGGTGGATGTGCGGGCCATCGGAGCCAGCGCCGTCAACCAGGCCGTGAAAGCCGTTGCCATTGCTCGCAGTTATCTGATGCCGGAGGGGATTGACATTGTCTGTATTCCCTCCTTCTCCGAGGTGATGATTGACGGGCAGGAACGGACGGCCGTCCACCTCACTGTAGAGACCCGATGCAACTCCAGCAAGGCCGCGTAGACCTCCATGTCCACACTACTGCTTCGGATGGGTCCCTGACGCCTGCCGAAGTTGTGCGACTGGCGCTGGAGCAGGGCCTGGCAGCCATCGCCCTGACGGACCACGATACCGTAGATGGGCTCGTTGAAGCGCGGGCTGCCGCTAACGGCACCGGTCTGGAAGTTGTCCCCGGGGTGGAGATCAGTTCAGATTGGCCAGTGGGCGACTTCCACATCCTGGGACTGTATGTGGACCCCTGGGATGGGCCGTTCAATGAGTGCATGCAGTCTATGAAGGCCGCCCGTTTACAGCGGGCCCGGAAGATGCTGGAACGACTGGCAGCCCTGGGGATGCCCCTGGAATGGGATGAAGTCGTCCGTTTCTGCAACGGAAATTGCACCATCGGACGGCTCCACATCGCCCGCGCAATGGTCCACCGGGGTTATGTTCCCGATGTCCATCAGGCCTTCCAGCACTATATCGGCCGGGACGGGCCAGCGTATGTACCCCGGTTGCGGATGACGCCGGTGGAGGTCATCGGTTTGATCCGACGGGCGGGGGGTGTGGCTGTACTGGCCCATCCCGCCGCCTCCGGCCTGGTGGAGCACATCCCGACCCTGGCTTCACTGGGTCTGCAGGGCGTGGAGGTCTGGTATCCCACCCATTCTCCCGAGGATGTCCGGGCGCTGTTGCGGCTGGCTCGCCAACACCGCCTGCTTGTGACCGGAGGAAGCGATTTTCACGGCTTCGGGTTGGGTGCGGGGGCACCGCTGGGATCGGTGAGTGTGTCCCTGCGGGTGCTCCGGCAACTGCAGCGGGCAGCCGAACTGGTCCGACAACCCGGGGAGATGGCCATTTTCCCTGTGGCGGCGTAGCCGCCAGAACGGCATGGTTATGCTTTTCCGGCGGTGGCTCTGCCACCGCCGGAAAATTTCCCGCTACAGGTCAAACCCCAGCAGAACCTCCAGCGTCAACTGGGGGTTGGCGTTGCGGCGCAGACGGTCCATCGCCGTCCGAGTGGCCTGGATTCGGGCGACGACCTGAGCGGGCGTGAACCGGGTCGCCATCTGCTCCAGGCAGGCCCGCTGGTCCAGGTTGGTCAGCAAAGATTCCCCTCCCCGGTCCTCTCTGACGCCTCCCGCCAGCAGGAGAATGTCCCGCCACCATCCGGCCCAGAGGTCCAGGGCTTCCTGGGCCGCTTCGGGGTCGCGCGCCAGTTCTGCCGCGTAGCGGAAGCGGTCCGTCAGCGGGGCCCGCAGCAGCGCGACCATTTCGTCTATCCGTTGCTGCCGCCGCCGGAGAAGGTCGGGTTCGGTGGCGGCCCGCACGGCCCAACCCAATCGCCCCCCGCTGAGGTGTGCCAGCAGGCGCGCCGTTTCGGCATCCACTCCCCACCGCGTCTGCAGCGCACTGGCAATCTGCGGCACAGGGATCGGGCGGAGCGGAATCACCTGGCAGCGGGATACAATCGTCGGCAGAAGCGAATCGGTATCGGGGGCCAGCAGAATCAGGACAACAAAATCGGGCGGTTCTTCCAGCATCTTGAGCAGCGCGTTGGCCGCCGAAGGGGTGGCCTGGTCAAAGCGGTCCAGGATAGCGACCCGGTGGGTGGCCATGTTGGGCGTCAGGGAGAGATGGCGCTGGAGTTCCCGGACCTGCTCCACCTTCAGCCGCCCTGCCTCCGACTCCGGCTGCACCCAGAAGAGGTCGGGATGGTTGCCGCTGGCGGCCAGGTGACAGGACCGGCACTCCCCGCAGGGGCGCGGGTCCCCCTGGCAGAGGAGAGCAGAGGCCAGCGCCCTTGCCAGCGTCCCCTTACCGACGCCCGGCGGGCCGGTGAATAAGTACGCGTGGGAAAGTTCCCCCTCCTCCAGCGCCTGCCGGAGGAGGTGGACCGCCCATTCATGCCCGATGATGCCCCAGTTTTCCATTGCAGAGCAAAATCAAAATCCACGAAGGACACGAAAGGCACGAAGGACACGAAGGGCACGAAGGTTTTTTTATTTCTTCGTAACGACCTACCAGGGGGCCTCCGGGCAAGCGCCATTGAAGATGCAGCGAAGGCGTGCCCCTGTAGCGCAGGCCGCCAGGCCTGCATGCAGGCTGACAGCCTGCGCTACATTACTTGCAAAATCTTCGTGATACTTCGTGGATCAACGTGATGCTTCGTGTCCTTCGTGGATCAACCTCTGTGCCTATCGGCGTTCTGTTCTTTGAGTCGCTGCCCGCTGTCGCCAGGCCTCGTAGAGGACAATGGAGCCAGCGACGGCCGCGTTGAGGGAGGTGACGTTTCCGACCATGGGGAGTTGAACCATCCGGTCGCACCGTTCCTGAACCAGCCGGCGCAGGCCCTCCCCTTCGCTGCCGATCACCAGGGCCAGGGGGCCAGTGAGGTCTGCCTGGTCGTACCTCTGGGCGCCCCGTACGGCTTCCAATCCGACCACCCAGATATCGCGCGCCTTCAGCCGTTCTATGGTCTCCGGCAGATTGGGCACCTGGGCGATCCGAAGGTGCTCGGCCGCCCCGGCGGAGGTGTGCACCACCGCCGGGGTGATCCCGACAGCCCGGCGTTGCTGGATTACCACACCGTGGACGCCAACGGCCTCGGCGGTGCGCAGGAGCGTGCCGACATTTTGCGGGTCCTGCAGGAGGTCCAGGAGGAGCAGGAAGGGGGGCTCAGAGCGCCGCGCGCTCTCGGCCAAAATGTCCTCCAGATCAGCGTATGGGTACTCGCTGGCCTCCAGGGCCACTCCCTGATGGTTGGCTTCCCCCATCCAGTCCAGATGGCGGCGGGGGACGCGTTCTACTGGCACCCCGGCCCGTTCTGCCAGGGTCAGGATGTCGTCCACGATGTCCGTCGCGCGGACGGTATCGGCGACCATCAGTCGGAAGAACTGTCGCCGCCGGGCCCGCAACGACTCATAGACCGCGTTGCGACCGTAGAGGGTTTCACGCATAAGACTCAGGAAACAGAGAGTAATTCAGGCCATTGTCACCCTTAGAGATAATGGCGTATGAGAAGGGCTCCTGATCCAGCATTGCCTGGAAGCACCCCTTTGCCGGCTTTTCGGATTTCCGACGCATTTCTATGATTTGTAAACCCCCTTGTTCGGCCAGTGCAGGGAAGTTAGGGAGGGCGAGAGACCAGGGAGAAATTTCTTTCAACCATTGGATCAGGCCACTGAGCCGCTCCCAATCTTCCTGTCGGGTCGGGTCCAGTTGCTGGGCCTGAGCTCTGCGCCGGGTATAGGGGGATCGGGCACCCAGTCCCAATCTGGTCATTTCCTCGTCAAACTGGACTCCCCATTCCATCAGCCGGCGCGGCGAGATAGAAAGCAGAATGCGGCAGAAAGGATATAACGGGGAATCCTCCTCAGAACCTCCCAGCCATTCCAGCCACTCCATTGCGTTGCGCAGGTATGTGAATGCGCTCTGCATAGCGGAATCCACATTGAGCAGAACGGGGAGAAACTCCCGGGAAAGACGCATCTCCGTTTCCCGCCATTCCGGATGCCAGGCACTGAGACAGGCCAGGAGCAGGTGCAACGTCCCGAACGGATATTTACGGCCGAAATCTTCCGCCGTCACGCCCCGCAATAGATTGGGGTTCAGGGAGTGCTGGTGCCCCGGAATTGGAATGTCCTTTTGCCACTGAAGGATGTGATGCCCAACGCTGGGGATTTCCACCCGGTAAATGTCGTGGTCCAGGAAGACCACATTTCCTGAAAAAATATCCACCCCGGATTGTACCCACAGGTGCTGGGCGTCGTAGAAACCCACCAGTTGCCAGTTCCGCAGGGATTCCATCAACATGGCCGACACCAGGCCGTCCAGGTCCAGGCTGGTGACCATCAAATGGCCCGGTTCGTCCAGCCAGGGGAAACGTTCCCGAATCTGGGCGTAACTCGCAGGCTCTATTCGCTCCTCTTTTCCAGCATTCTGACCACCCTGGTAGACCACGTTTTCGTCCTTCAGGGACAGCAGCGGGAGTCTCATTTGCTGAGGGTAAGCTCGCCCATAGAGGTAATCCCGGTCCTGAACGGGCACCTTCTCAAAAATAGCAACCAGCTGCTGGCGGAGATGTAGGGGCTCCTGGATCCTCCGCCTGGCAATCTCTATATACTTCTGCTGGACATCATACCCCACGTAATGTCGGCCCAGGGCACGAGCAACTTTGGCCGTCGTCCCGATGCCCACAAACGGGTCCAGGACCGTATCGCCGGGGTAAGAGAACATCCGGATCAGGCGGTAGGGAATTTCCTCCGGGAAGGGGCAGGGGTGCGGGAGAGTATTGGGTGGAACCGGCGCGATATGCCAGACATTGTTGGCGATCTCCCGCTTGAAGAGGTCGTCTATCTCAAAGGCAGCGGCCTCTTTTTCCGCCATCCCGCGCCTCTGGTGAATCGGCGGGCCCTCCTTGCGGAAAATCAGGATGGATTCGGTCATAATGTTGGGGTAGTAGTAGCCCGGATAGGGCTGCTGAATGGTGACTCCCGCTCGCTTTACTCCCCCTGTGACTTTGTGCCAGATGATTTCATCGTGGAACAGGTACTCCAGGCGGTCGGTCATCAGCGTCACGAAGTGATGGCGGACCGGATAGTGCCGCCCGTTCAGGAGCACGGTGCCGATGACCACCGCGCAGAACCCTCCCGGTTTCAGAACCCGATAAACCTCCGCGAAACAACGCTGCAGCCAGTCCAGGTATTCTTCATAAGGGCCTCCCTGACGGGTCCGATACCACGCGGTGGGGTCCTCCACATGCTGTTCATAATCAATCGCATTCCAGTAGGGAGGGCTGGTCACCACCAGATCCACGGCATCGTCGGGCACTTCGTCCATATGTTCGCAGGATTTGCAGTAGAGGCGATCCCTCCACATTTCACATTTCCAATCGCCATGTCGGCCCTTCGGGTCGGTCCTCCACGATGATGCCCAGTTCCGCCAGGCGCTGGCGGATGGCGTCGGCGCGCGCCCAGTCCTTCGCCGCCCGATACTCCTGCCGGATGCTCAGAATCAGGTCCATCAGCCCATCCACCAGCCCGCTGCGTACCTCCGGCGGCTCCAGTTGGTCGGGAATGATGCCCAGAATCTGGCCCCCCAGTTCGCTGAACATCTGGTCTATGACGGCGAGGGTCCCATGGTTGATGGGCTGCCCGGAATCCAGCATCCGGTTGACCGTCCGCGCCAGTTCGTGGAGCGTCGCCATGGCCTTCGGGGTGTTGAAGTCGTCATCCATCGCCGCCAGGAAGGCCTCCCGATAGGGGTCCAGGTCGGCCATGTAGGACAGGTCGGCGGTCCCTTCGGGCATTGTGGTCTCTTTCATCCGGGCGCGCACCGCGCGGACGGTGTTGTGGAGGCGGCGGATGCCCTGCTCGGCGGCCTGCATCGCCTCGCGGGAGTAATCCAGTGTCCCCCGGTAGTGGGCGGAGAGAATGAAGGCCCGGATGACTTCCGGACGGTAGAGTTTCAGGGCGTCCTTGATGGTCAGGAAGTTGCCCAGACTCTTGCTCATCTTGACCCCGTCCACCGTCAGGGAGCCGGTGAGAATCCAGTAACGGGCGAACGGTTTGCCGGTGAGGGCCTCCGCCTGGGCAATCTCGCACTCGTTGTGGGGGAAGATGTTCTCCAGCCCGCCGCCGTGAATGTCAAAGGTCTCCCCCAGGTATTTGGTGGCCATCACGGAGCACTCAATATGCCAGCCGGGGTAGCCCCAGCCCCAGGGCGAGGGCCAGCGCAGGATGTGCTCCGGCTCCGCGCGCTTCCAGAGGGCGAAGTCCGCCGGATGGCGTTTCTCCTCCCGTACCTCCACCCGTGCCCCCGGTTCCAGTTCCTCCACCTTCCGACCGGAGAGTTTGCCGTATTCGGGGAACTTCTCCACCGAGAAGTAGACGTTGCCGTCCACCTCGTAGGCATATCCCTTTTCAATCAGCGCCTTGATCCACTCAATCTGTTCCGGGATGTGGGCGCTGGCGCGGGGGGAGATATTCGGGCGGACAACCCCCAGCGCGTCCATGTCCTCAAAGTAGGAACGGGTGTACATTTCCACCAGTTCCATCGGTTCCACCCGTTCCCGCCGGGCACCTTTGAGGATGCGGTCCTCCCCGGTATCCAGCAAGTGGCCCACGTCGGTGATGTTCTGGACGTAGCGGACTTTGTAGCCCAGGAAGCGGAGGTACCGCACCACCACGTCCATCGCGACGTAGAGTTTGGCATGGCCCAGGTGGGCATGGTCGTAGACGGTGGGGCCGCAGACGTACATGTGCACCCGTCCGCGCTCCAGAGGTTTGAAGACCTCCTTCTGACGGGTCAGATAATTATAGACCTGCAGAGCCATTCTCCTCCTCCTTACTTCTTGCATCCTGCATCTTGTATCCTGCGTCCTGCATCCTACTTCTCCGAATGCTCTACCGGACGGGCGAAAATCATCCGACCGGCGGCCGTCTGCAGGACCTTTGTGACGACTGTATCTATCTCCGTCCCGATGAAGGGGCGACCGTTCTCCACCACAATCATCGTCCCGTCGTCCAGGTAGCCCACGCCCTGGTCGGGCTCTTTGCCTTCCTGGATGATGTGGACCCTCAAACTTTCACCCGGCAGATAGACGGCGCGTACCGCGTTGGCCAGTTCGTTGACGTTCAACACGGTCACGCCCTGAAGTTCGGCGACGCGGTTCAGGTTGTAGTCGTTGGTGACGATGGGACAGCGCAGGCGTCGGGCCAGCAGGACCAGTTTGTCGTCCGCCGAACGGGCCTCGGGAGCATCCAGGTCCACAATCCGCACGGGGATGTCGGCCTCCTCCTGGAGCCGTCGGAGCATGTCCAGCCCGCGCCGCCCCCGGTTGCGTCGCAGAGGGTCGGGGGAGTCGGCGATGTGCTGGAGTTCGTTGAGGATGAAGCGGGGCACCAGCATCTCGCTGCGGATGAACCCGGTCCGGCTGATGTCGGCGATGCGCCCGTCAATGATGACGCTGGTATCCAGAAGGACAGGGGGAATCTCCCCCCAATCCTCCGGTCGTTCGGGGAGCCGTCCCCGCAGAAAGGCAAAGATTTCCTGCTGCCGGGCCGTCATCACCAGCACGCCGATGTAGCCAAAGAGCACCGCGCTCAGGAAGGGCAGAATCTGGTTCAGCGGACGGGGCAGCATGGAGAGGGGGAATGTGCTCAGAGAAGCGATGACCAGGCCGACGGTCAGTCCAATGGTAGCGGCCAGGAGTTGCTGGACCGGCATCCGGTGGATTTTCTGGCGCAGGAATCGCAACGGGCGTACTGTGAGATATGGGGTGAGGGTCAGACCCGCCAGGGCGCCGACCAGCATAAAGATCGTGCCATACAGATAAGCGGAGGTTTCTGCGAGGGCAGCGAAGCGTACGCCCAATATCAGTCCTCCGACAGCCAGAACGAGCATGCCCACCATTCGGGAGATGAAATCGGCGCTCATTCCACTCCTCCTTCCGACGGCGCGATAGAATTGACGGGCATTGACGTCCGGCTGGTCCATCGGCGGAGGCGCAGAGCGGCGGATGAAGTGGCGAAAAGGCTTAATGATGACTCAGAATGAGACCAGACAATGCTTCTTGCGTCGCCCCGCCGTCCATCGCGGTAACAATCATTTGCTAAAATGCCCGCGCTGGGGACCGGCCAGTATCGTTCACCCCGGAGCGAGGGTATCTTATCACAATCCCCTGAAAAGTCAAAAGGAAATGGTAACTACCTACCAGGGAGCCCCCGGGCAAGCGCTATCAAAGACGCGGCGAAGGCATGCCCCTGTAGCGCAGGCCGCCAGGCCTGTATTCGCAGGCTAAAGCCTACGCTACATTATCTGCAAGTAACTACCTACCCAAGAACCGTTTCATAAAAACCACGAAGGACACGAAGGCCGCACAAAGGGCACAAAGGACGATATTTTATCCCTTTGTGTCCTTTGTGAGTACTTTGTGTCCTTTGTGGTAGGTAATTACCCTTTGTGAGTACTTTGTGCCTTTTGTGGTAGGTAGTTGCGTCTGCAAACGATTCAGGGTAGGTAATTACAGGAAATGTCCGTTTTCCCTCCAGCCGCTACTTTTGAGCCTGGATGCTCCGCCGCCAGGCAGTGCCTCCCAGCGCCAGCAACCGCTTCACGTGTGCCTGCAGGTACATCTCCACCAGCCGGGCCCGAAGGACAGGGTCTATATGGTATTCGTGGATGATGAACTCCAGGACCGAGTTTATCTCCGAATTCTCCAGTTCGTGCGCATAATTGTACGCATCGTTCAGGTCACGGATACTCTGAAGCATCCCCTGAGGTGAGAATTTCATCAGGGCATTTCGGAGTCCCCGCATCATTTCCGGGTCGGCTGGCTCCTGCAGTTGCTCCGGGGTCAGGCGGGCGCGCACCTCTTCCAGGAAGCGGGCATGCTCCTCCTCGTCGCTCCGCATTTCCTCCCAGACCCTGGCCACGCGAGGGTTGTGGCCGAACAGGCGGAGCAATCCCTCGTAGAACTCCCGCGCCGCCATTTCGGTCTCTATGGAGAGCGTGAACAGGGTGTCAATCGTATCTTCGGGCATTTTCCGTGTTTCCCTAAAGAGTTGCAGGCGGGCGGTACTCTCCCCAGACCCGCCGCAGGACGCCGCAAATCTCGCCCAGGGTGCACTCCGCCTCCACCGCCGCGATGAAGAGGGGCATCAGCATCTGGTCGGGGGCGCGGGCCGCCGCCTCCACGCGGGCCAGCATCGCCGACACCCGCTCCGCATCCCGCCGGGCCCGCAGCGCGGCCAGCCGTTCCCGCTGCCGGGCCTCCACCGCCGGGTCCACCACCAGCCGCTTCAGGCGACGGGCCTCCTCTTCTATCTGATAAGCGTTGACCCCCACCACGATCCGCTCCCCCTTCTCCACGGCCTGCTGATAGCGATAGGCCGCATCGGCAATCTCCTGCTGGATGTAGCCCCGCTCAATGGCCACCAGGACACCCCCCATCGCGTCTATCTTCTCAATGTACGCCTGGGCCTGGCGTTCTATCTCGTTGGTCAGGTACTCCACCACGTAGGAGCCGGCCAGCGGGTCCACGGTGTTGGCAACCCCCGATTCGTGGGCGATGATCTGCTGGGTGCGCAGGGCGATGCGGACAGATTCCTCGGTGGGGAGCCAGAGGGCCTCATCCAGCGAGTTGGTGTGGAGGGATTGGGTCCCGCCCAGGACCGCCGCCAGGGCCTGCAGGGTGACCCGGATGACGTTGAGTTCCGGCTGCTGCGCGGTGAGAGTGCAACCCGCCGTCTGGGTGTGGAAGCGGAGCATGCAGGAACGGGGGTCTTTCGCCCCGAACCGCTCCCGCATGATGCGAGCCCACAGGCGACGGGCGGCGCGGAACTTCGCCACTTCCTCCAGAAAGTCGTTGTGGGCGTTGAAGAAGAAAGAGAGGCGCGGGGCAAACGCGTCCACGTCCAGCCCGGCCTCTATGGCGGCCTGGACGTAGGCGATGCCGTTGGCCAGGGTAAAGGCGACTTCCTGGACGGCGGTGGAGCCGGCCTCGCGGATGTGGTAGCCGCTGATGCTGATGGTGTTCCACTCCGGCACTTCCGTCGCGCAGTAGCGGATGAGGTCGGTCACCAGGCGCATGGAGGGGCGGGGCGGGAAGATGTAGGTGCCCCGGGCGATGTACTCCTTCAGGATGTCGTTCTGGACCGTGCCGCGCAGATGCTTCGGGTCCACCCCCTGCTCTTTGGCGACGGCGATGTACATGGCCAGCAGGATGGCCGCCGGGGCGTTGATGGTCATAGAGGTGCTGATCTGGTCCAGGGGGATGCCGTTGAAGAGCACCCGCATGTCGTCCAGACTGCTGATGGAGACCCCCACTTTGCCCACTTCGCCCGAAGCCAGAGGGTCGTCGGCATCGTAGCCCAACTGGGTGGGGAGGTCAAAGGCCACGGAGAGGCCGGTCTGCCCCTGGGCCAGCAGGTAGCGGTAGCGGGCGTTGGACTCCTCGGCGGTGGCGTACCCGGCATACTGGCGCATCGTCCAGAGCCGCCCCCGGTACATTGTCGGCTGGACGCCCCGGGTGAACGGGTACTCACCGGGGAACCCCAGGTCCTGCAGGTAGTCCACCGGCACATCGGCGGGGGTGTAGATGCGGTCCAACGGGATGCCGGAAAGGGTCTCAAACCGTTCCTGTCTTTCAGGGAACCGCCGGAGCGTGGGCTCCAGGGTTCGCTTCTCCCATTCTTCACGGGCACGGGTCAGGTCGTCCATTGGGCCTCCTGAGGCAAGTATGCAAGTATGCAAGTATGCAAGTGTGCAAGTGTGCAAGTGGTCCGTGGTCTGTGGTCGGTGGTCCGTGGTAAATATACCGCGAAAGTGGAATCCGGTCAAAAATCGGCTGAGGCTTGACATTCTTCCCCTCCAATGGTATAAGCACCGTTGAGCCCCGACGATACCATTTGTGGACGGTCCATATGGTAGACCTTTCTGTCTCCCTGTGCGGTGTCCGTCTGCCCAATCCCACGGTGCTGGCTTCCGGCATCCTGGGGTTGAGCCACGGCGTGCTGGTGCGGGTGGCCCGGGCGGGGGCCGGCGCCGTCACCACCAAATCCATCAGTCTGGCCCCCCGCGATGGCTACTCCAACCCCGTCATCGTGGAATGGGGCGGGGGCCTGATCAACGCCGTCGGCCTTTCCAACCCCGGGGTGGAGGTCATGGTGGACGAAATCCGCGCCGCCCGGGAGCAACTGGCCCCCATGGGCGTCCCGGTCATCGCCAGTATCTTCGCCGATACCATCTACGACTTCGGCACCATCGCCCGCTACGTCTCCGAGGCCCGCCCCGACCTGATTGAGGTCAACATCTCCTGCCCCAACATAGACGACCAGTACCTGCGGATGTTCGCCGCCGACCCCTACGTCTCCGCTCAGGTGACCCGGCGGGTGAAGGCGAATACGGACATCCCCGTGCTGGTCAAACTCTCCCCCAACGTGACCGACATCGTGCGCATCGCCGAGGCGGTGGTGGAGGCCGGCGCGGACGGCATCACCGCTGTCAACAGCCTGGGTCCCGGCCTGATTCTGGATGTGGAGACGGCCCACCCGGTCCTCTCCCACGGCACCGGCGGCATCAGCGGCCCGGCCCTCCGCCCCATCGCGGTCCGCTGCGTCTACGACATCTGCCGGGCCGTGGATGTCCCGGTGGTCGCCACCGGCGGCGTGACCACGGGGCGGGACGCGGTGGAGATGATCCTGGTCGGCGCGACCGCCGTCGGTATCGGCTCCGCCGTCTACTACCGGGGACTGGAGGTCTTCGGGGAGGTCTGCCGGGAAATCCAGGAGTACATGGAGCGGCACGGCTACCAGCGGATAGAGGACTTCCGCGGCCGTGCCCTGGAAATGATGAAACGCCGATGAACGCACAAGAGATGTTCACCACGAAGACACGAAGACACAAAGAAATAACTTTTCTTATCTTCGTGTCTTTGTGTCTTGGTGGTTTCATCTTGCTGACTGCCTGCACCCCCATCGGCCCTGTACGTGTCACCCTCGTCGCCGACGGCCAGACCCGCACGCTGACCACCGATGCCCAGACGGTGGGGGAACTCCTGGCGCGGAGCGGCATCACGCTGGATGAGGACGACCGCGTCGTCCCGCCGGAGACCGTCTTTCTGACCGACGGGATGACCGTCCGCGTGGTGCGCGTGGAGACCCGAACGGAGACCGTCCAGCAGGTCCTTCCCTACGGGCGGGAGACGGTGCGGGACGCCACCATCCCGGTGGGCCAGACCCGTCTTCTGCGGGCCGGGGTGAACGGCGTGGAGGAACTGACCTACGTCATCACGCTGGAGGACGGGGTGGAGGTGGAGCGGCGGCTGGCCCGACGGGTCACCGTCCAGGAGCCCCAGAACGAGATTCTGCTGGTGGGCGCGCGGGAGGAGGTGACGTCCGTCCCCATTTCCGGCACCGTCGCCTACCTCTCCGCCAACAACGCCTGGGTGATGCGGGGGACCACGGGGAGCCGTCGCCGCCTGACGGCGACCGGCGATCTGGACGGGCGGGTGTTTGACCTGTCGCCGGACGGCTCCCGGCTTCTCTTCACCCGTGCGGCCACCGAGACCGGTGCGCTGAATACACTGTGGATGATAGATACGGTCACCACGGGGGCGGAGCCGGTGCGGTTGCCGGAGAAGAACGTTCTCTGGGCGGCCTGGTCGCCGGACGGGCGGTGGATTGCCTACTCCACCGGCGCGCCCCGGGAGGCGCCGCCGGGCTGGGAGGCCGCCAACGACCTCTACCTGGCCCGTCCTCAGGTGGACGGGCGGCTGCTGGACCGCCGTCGGGTGCTGGGGCCGACGGCGGGCGGCACCTACGGCTGGTGGGGGACGACCTATGCCTGGGCGCCGGCCGGGGAGGGCAAAGAACCCACCTGGCTGGCCTACGCCCGCGCCGACGAGATCGGCCTGGTGGACCTCTCGGCCCGCAAACCGGAGGCCATCCCGCTGGTGCAGTTCCCGCCTTTTCGCACCTACGCTCCCTGGGCCTGGGTGCCGACCATCGCCTGGTCTCCGGAGGGGGCGTTTCTGGTCACTGTCCTGCACGGCCCTTCGCCCACCGGGGAGGAGCCGGAGGATAGCCCCGTCTTTGACGTCTATGCCCTGGGCGTCGTGACGGCCTCGGCGACGCTCCTGCAGGCGAAACTGGTCCCGGAGGCGGGGATGTGGGCGGCGCCGTCGTTCTCGCCGGACGGGGGCCTCATCGCTTTCGGGCGGGCCCGGGCCCCCTACGCCTCGCAGACCAGCACGTACGACCTCTATCTAATGGACCGGGACGGGTCGGACCGGCGTCTGCTGTTCCCGCAGAATGCCGGAGAATTGGGACTGGAGTATCCGGCGGCGGTGTGGGACCCGGCGGGGGGGCGGGTGCTGGTGGCCTACCGGGGCGACCTCTGGCTGGTGACGGTGGACGGGCAGGCCCGCCGGGTGACCGAGGACGGCGCGGTCACCCTGGCCCGCTGGCAGGGGAAGTAACCCTGATGTTCTCCTATGGTCATCGTTTGTCTTTCCAATGCAAAGACGTTATATTGAGATTCGCCTTGCTATAGTAACAAATTTGAGGGGCGGTTTCCCTCGGTGCTTATGCAGGGCTTTGGGCCCCTCCCCCCTTCACCCCCCTCCCCATCGCTTCACTCTGGGGAGGGGGGATGAAGAGGGGATTTTGCGGCGGGCGGCAAGGCCGCCCGCCGCAAAATCCCCCCAATTCCCCCTCCCCTCTCCCGCTGGGCGGGAGAGGGGAGGGGGTCAGGGGGAGGGGTGAGGGCTCAGGTGCCCCCAAGCACCACCCCAAGGGTTGCTTTAAAAAAGCAAAACTCAATAGCGCCTCATCTTTGCCTGAGCCTGGCCGTTTACGGCCAGGCGGAAAGGCCAGCGGCCCAGCCCGACAAAATTGCGACCTGTGCAGTTAGCCCGAAGCACTGAAGGCGAACGACAAGGTGCCGGTCTGAAACCAGCGCTTGTACTCCCCGTTCCGAACTAAAGCAGTGACGGCAGCCAGAGCTACCGAACCGG
>Ga0272448_1002625_pt1 | contig 22231 bp, 23 predicted proteins | sample YNPCB0191_FD_202220 | JGI IMG/M metagenome (GOLD analysis project Ga0272448, IMG submission 202220) | Hot spring sediment microbial communities from Yellowstone National Park, WY, United States - YNP-CB-019-1 | ecosystem: Environmental > Aquatic > Thermal springs > Hot (42-90C) > Sediment... | reverse complement strand
AAATGAGAAGGAAACATGTAATTGGAATGGCAATTTGCCATAACCTCCAGACATATATGACTATTTTTTATCCATATAATTTTCTCTATGAATATGTTAGATGGAATTGATTTGTTCGACAACCCCTATAAACTTTTCGATAAAATATCAACTAAAAGAAAAATCTATCATTATTAGGGAAAGAAGATTTTTAAGGATAATATTTTCTTGTATCTTTTAAGATTTTCCTTGAGGAAAATTGCAACAATTCAACATTTTAAGAAATTTTTAAATATTCAATTCCTATATCCCTTTTGATGCGTGCATTCATCGCAACATCGATATTTTGCTTTATAATCTGGCTTCTGCTCACATACGGCGGCTCAATCTGGGGGGTTGATGAAATAATTGCTGGCATAATTTTTTCTTTGATATGCGGTTTTGTAGCGAGAAAAATTTTTGTAAAGGAATTTAAGCTTGCAAATCCAAAAAGATGGGCTTTTATTCTTGCTTATTTACCCCGCTTCTTTTATGAGATGACAAAAGCAAATTTTGATGTGGCATATCGTGTTATAACAGGAAAAATAAATCCAGGAATAGTAAAAATATCTCCAAACTTAAAAAGTGATCTTTCATTGACCATATTGGCAAATTCAATTACTCTCACGCCAGGCACATTAAGCGTTGATGTTGATGATGAAAGAAATCTCTATATTCACTGGATAAATGTTGATGAAAAAATTTTAGAAAAAATGCCTAGAGAGTATAAACCAATTTGCTCGAATTTCCCAGATTGGGCAAGGAGGATAGGAGAATGAATGTATTCATGCTTTCGCTGGTAATGCTATTCATATCAATTGCAATAGCAATGGTAAGAGTTTTATTAGGCCCAACAATTCCTGATAGGGTTGTAGGACTTGATACTATAAATACACTTGTAATAGCTGGAATGATTTTATTTGGTGTTGCAACAGAGGAGGTGATATATATAGATGTAGCAATAGTTTATGCATTGCTTTCTTACATCACAACTCTCTTTATAGCAAAATATCTTGAAGGAGGGAAAATATGATATGGGAAATAATATACATATTCCTCGCAATAGGAATAATATTCAATCTGCTCGCATCAATTGGCTTAATTCGTTTTCCTGATGTATATACCCGCTTGCATGCTGGAACAAAATGCACAACTTTTGGAAGTATATTTATATGCCTTGCAGCAATTGTTTATGGCTTATGGAAATGGTATAATGGTTATGCAAGCATGATTATAATATCAATTCATTCATTTTTTGCCCTGATAGCAATATTACTTACAAATCCAACTGGAGCACATGCAATAGCAAGGGCAGCACATAAAAGCGGAGTAAAGCCAAAAAAGGCGGTTGTTGACGATTTGGAGGGGAAAAAATGAGCATGTTTGAAATAATTCTAATTCTTCTATCCATTTCCACGGTTTCATCAGCCATAATAGCTGTCTGGTTTAAGGATTTGCTCGCCAGCATAATTTCTCTTGCGGTTATGAGCCTTCTCCTTTCTCTTTATTTCTATATACTTCACGCTCCAGATGTTGCGGTAGCGGAAGCGGGCGTTGGCGCCTGCCTCACAACAGCAATAATGATAATGGCGATTAAAGCGACAAAGAGAATGGAGGATGAAAAATGAGGCGAGTAGCGATTGTTGCTTTTGCAATCTTTATTTTATTCCTTTTCTTTTCTGCGTATGAAATAAGGGATTTTGGAGAGCCAGCGGACACAAGAATGGACGACAGAATAATAGGACTGGCGAAAGAAGTTAAGATAGAAAGAAGCGATGAAGGAATAAATTTTCTGGTTGATGGGGAGGTAAAAACTCCGCAGGAAGGGACAAAAAACATTTCAATCGGCAATTTCACATTTTATATTGATGGAGAAAAAATAAAAATAAGCATCTATAATGAAACAGTTGATGAAATAAATAAGGATGAACTTCCTTATCAAGAAATTTTCTGGATATACGGGGCGGTAAAGGAAACAGGGACAAATAATGCTGTTACAAGCGTTGTATTTGACTACAGGGGCTATGATACTCTCGGGGAAGCAACAATTCTATTTGCAGCAATTGCAGGTGTTCTAACCCTTTTCAGGAGGGAGAAAAAATGAAAAAAGAAGAAATGACTGTAATTGTTAAAACAATTGCTGGCGTGCTATTTCCAATTGCAATGATATTTTCCTTCTATGTGATAATGCATGGTCACCTCACGCCAGGCGGTGGCTTTCAAGGAGGGGCAATAGGGGCGTCGGCGGTTGCTTTGCTTGTTGTTGCTTTTGGAGTAAAATATGTTGAAAAAAAGAGTAGCGAGGAAAACATATCCACCTTTGAGAGTATAGGAGGAGTTATTTTTGTTCTTGTTGCACTTCTGGGTATTTTTATTTCTGCAACCTTTTTAACAAATTTCCTTGTTGGAAAAGAAATTTTTGGTAAAATACCGGGATGGGGTGAAGCACCTCTGAATAGCGGAGGAATTTTGCCGATTTTAAATATAGCGGTTGGGATGAAGGTTATAGGCGGGTTATCTGCTGTTTTAATGATAATTGCCCTCGCCGCCAGGGAGGTGGAGGAATGATATATAACATTCCGTTTTTCACTGTAATTGCTTTGATTGCAATAGGTATGTATGCTGTAATTTTCAAAAGAAATCTTGTAAAAATTGCAATAGGAATATCAATAATTGAAAGTGGGGTCAATCTATTTTTAATAACTCTTGGATATAGAGAAGGAGGAATTGCCCCAATATTTACAAATTTGCCCCCAGAAATAACTCCTTCGGATATTCCAGAGAAAATGGTTATGCCTGTTCCTCAAGCATTGACTTTAACAAGCATTGTTATAGGGGTTGCAGTTCTTGCCCTAATTCTTGCATTTATAATGAGAATTTATAAAGAGTATGGGACACTGGATGCAAGGGAAGTAAGGAGGTTGAGAGAATGAACTGGTTTATAACACATTCACCCGCTTTGCTAATTCTTTTGCCATTGCTTGCGGCATTTTTAATGCCAATAATAGATAAAATAAATAAGAAAGCAAGAAATATTTTTGCCATCCTTATTTTTATAATTGTAGAAATTCTGGTTATAATACTTGCTTTTGATATAATTAAAAATGGAATGCATGTATATGCAATAGGAGAAAAAAATCCTTTGCAGACAATACCGGGGCAGGCGGCCGTGCCCATAAGAATAGTTCTTCAAATAGATGCGATGGGCATATTTATGGGTATAATAAGTGCAACAGTTTGCCTGGCTGCATCTCTTTATTCTCTTGCATATATAGAAGAGGGGAAGGGTAAGGGAAAATTCTATACATTGCTTCTGCTAATTCTTGTCGGGATGCTTGGAATGGAATTTACAGGAGATATTTTCAATCTTTTTGTTTTTTATGAAATTCTTTCGATAGCATCAGCGGCCCTGATTGCTTATAGCAGAAAAGGAGAAGCAAGTGAGGGAGCTTTTAAATTTTTGGTAATATCAAGCATATCTGCTTTATTCATTTTGTTTTCAATTGCCCTATTTTATGGACAATATGACTTGCTAAATATAGCAGCTCTTGCTAAAAATATGAAATACACCCATCTTGATAAAATTGCTCTTGCTTTACTTGTTTCTGCTTTTGCAATGAAATGTGGCTCTGTGCCAATGCATTTCTGGTGCCCTGATGCATATTCTGTTGCTCCTTCCTCAATAACTGCTACACTTGTTGCTGGCAGCCAGGCAAGCTTATATGCATTATTCAGAGTTTGCTTTACTCTTTATGGAGTTAAATTGGATCTACAACTTATAGGCGGAGCATTGATTATTTTTGGATTGCTTTCAATGTTTGTTGGAGTAACAATGGCAATTCCTCAGAAGGATATAAAGAGGCTCATGGCTTATCATGCAATAAGTCAAACAGGATATATGCTTCTTGGTGTTGGCGCTGGATTATATTTACTCGGAAAACCTGAATTTGATAGCTATGGTATAAGGGCTATGGAAGGGGGAATATTCCATATAATAAATCATGCAATGTATAAAGGATTACTATTCCTTACTGCGGGTGCAATATTTTATCGCTTAAAAACAAGAAATTTAAATGAGATGGGAGGACTTGCTCATAGAATGAAATATACATCCATATTTTTCATAATAGGTGCTCTTGCAATAGCTGGTGTGCCACCATTTAATGGATTTGCCTCAAAATTAATAATATATGAATCTGTTTATAAAATAAGTCCTATACTCTCAATAATAGCAATGCTTGTTTCAATTTTAACCCTTGCATCTTTCGTAAAAGTATTTCACTCCGCCTTTATGGGACCAAAAATACATGATGTGGAGGAAGTTCCAAAAAGCATGCTTATTGGAATGGGTGTGCTTACTTTTGTTATAATCTTTTTTGGGTTGTTCCCTGGCTTTATTGTTAATAATCTTGTTCATCCTGCAGCAACAGCTCTTGCAGAGCAGGCAAAATATCTGCAAGCAATAGGTGGTTAGATGTATGAAATAGTATGGCAACCAATAATATGGATAATATCCTTTGTTGTAATAGCAATAGTTGCCTATATAATAAGAGCGAGTGGAAAGGCTGATTACAAAGGAGGTGAGCAGGGAAAGCCATTTTTATCAGGAAATGAAGCGCCGAAGGAAGAAATGCATATAAGGGCGAGCAATATTTACTGGGGATTTCTTCATTCCCTTAAAGGATATTATAATTCAATGAAAAAAATGCATAGCGGGATAATAAATGATTATGTATCATGGTTTATTCTTATAACTGCGATAATATTCATTTCTTTATTCTTAATGGAGGTGATAAAATGATTTCTAAATCCTTTAAGCGGGCTCTGTGGGTTTTTCATGTAAACAGTGGCTCATGTAATGGTTGCGATATTGAAATTATAGCCGCTCTTACCCCTCGATATGATGTTGAGAGATTTGGAATAAAACTAGTTGCTTCCCCGCGCCATGCGGATGTCATTGCTTTTACTGGCCCTGTAACAAATGATATGGTTGATAAAGTAAAAAGAATATATGAGCAGACACCCGATCCAAAAGTTATTTTAGTTGTTGGTTCCTGTGGAATAAGTGGTGGAGTTTTTCATGAGTCATATCATTTAAGCGGTCCTATAGAAAAAATATTGCCGGGAGCTAAATGCTTTTATGTGCCAGGCTGCCCGCCCCGCCCCGAAGCAATAATCTATGGAGTTGTAAAAGCATGGGAATATCTGGAGGGGTTTGAATGAATGTGGATGAGATAATTCAAAAATTCAAGGAAAAAGGATACGAAGCATGGGTGAAGGAAAAGGAGGCGGGAGTGAAAATTAAGGCAAAAAAAGTAAGCGTATGGGTGAGTGTTGATAGGAAAAAAATAAGGGAGGCAATAGAGTTAATGATAAATATATCTGAAGATTTTCCCCATTTCAGTATTATATCTGCAAGTGATTTAGGAAATGATGTTGAGTTAAATTATCACTTTACTGTTGATTATGGAAAAAATCTGGAGGAAAAGATAGTTTCGTTTAAAGTTATTATACCAAAAAAGGATTTGAGAATAAAATCAATAACACCTCTTATTCCTTCAGCAATATTTTCAGAAAGAGAAATAAAGGAAATGATGGGCGTTGAAATAGAAGAAATACCAGATGGGAGGCACATGTTCCTTACAAAAGACTTTCCAGATGGAGTATATCCATGGAGAAGAGATGAAACATCACCAAAAGAAACAAATAAACTTTATGAGGAATGGAGGTGAAAAATGAAATATGAAGTTCCCGTTGGACCAATACATCCCGCATTGAAGGAGCCAATCCTTTTAAGATTTACTCTTGAAGGTGAAAAAATAGTTGATGTTGATGTGGTTGCAAGCCAGAATCATCGAGGTGTTGAATGGATAGGGATGAATAGAAATAATCCAATACAAAGCATATATCTTGCAGAAAGAGTTTGTGGAATATGCAATTTTTGCCATCCTTCATGTCTTGTTATGGCAGTTGAAGAAATTGCAGGAATAGAAGTGCCTGAGAGAGCAGAGTATATAAGAGTAATTCAGGGGGAGCTGGAGAGGATACACAGCCACTTGCTCTGGGCTGGCGTCGCCGCCCATGAACTTGGATTTGATTCTCTGCTTCACTATGTATGGATGGTGAGGGAAAAGGTAATGGATATACTTGAAATTGTAAATGGAAATAGGGTCACAAAATCAATAATAATGTATGGGGGTGTAAGGAGGGATATTAAGGAGGAGCATATACCAAAAATAAGGGAAATGATAGATTATTACAGGCAGGGATTTAAAAAGATTGCAAAATTATTTTTGGAGGATAAAACAATAAAGATGAGGACAAGAGAAATTGGCGTGCTTAACAAAGAAGATGCCATAAAGCTATCCGCTGTTGGACCAACTGTAAGAGCAAGTGGTGTAAAGAAGGATGTTCGCCAGGACATGCCTTACTTTGCTTATCCCGATTTTGAGGTTAAAGCAATAACACCTGATTTGCTTACTGGCGAAACAATTGGAGATACATATGATAGAATTGTTGTAAGATTGCTTGAAGTTAAGCAGTCACTTGATATAATAGAGAAAGCAATTGAGGAAATGCCAAAGGGAGAAATTTTATCGGAACAAAAGATTATTAAAATTTTAGCTCAGATAAAGAAAAGCGAGGGTGAGGCAGTTGCAAGATATGAAGCACCGAGAGGGGAGGATATACATTATGTAAAATTAAAAAGCAATTTTGAACAACTTTATTCATGGAAAGTAAGGGCACCGACTTATATCAATATTCTTTCATGGCGCCCGATGTTGCTTGATATGCAGATTGCGGACATACCAATTGTTGCCGCATCAATTGACCCTTGCATGTCATGTACAAATAGGGTCATTGTTGTAAAAAATAATAAGGAAAAAATTTTAACGGCTGAAGAACTTCATGAATTATCTGTGAAAAAAACGAGGAGGATGATGAGATGATTGAAAAAATATTTTTTGCAGTTATAGGATGCATTTTAATTGCCTTAATTTCAATATTTTTTGGTCTGCTTTTCAAAGGTATAGATCGCAAGATTGTTGCTAGGATGCAGAAAAGAGTTGGTCCGCCAATAAGGCAGCCATTTCTGGATGTTGCAAAATTGATGACAAAAGAAAATATTGTCCCAGAAAATGCTGTAAGATGGATGTATAATCTGGCTCCTCTAGTATGTCTTGCATCAAGTATTCTACTCCTGCTTTACATTCCTATTCCAGGACTTGAAAAAATACAGCTCAATGGAGAAAATGATATAATCCTAGTAGTTTATATTTTCATAATTCCAGCTCTTGCAATGGTGGCTGGTGGCTTTTCAAGTGGCTCGCCATTTGCCACCATAGGGGCGCAGAGGGAGATGGTAACGATGATATCTTATGAATTTCCTCTTGCCATAAGTGTAATTGCGATTGCATGGAAGTTATCAACAATTTTTTCTGAAAATGTTTTTACAATTTCTTTTATTTCCAGTAATCCAATATTTAATAATGTCGGTTTGGTTGGATTTATAGGTTTAATAATATTGCTTTTCTCCCTAATAATTGTGATTCCTGGAGAAGTTGCAAAAATTCCTTTTGATGTCGCTGAAGCAGAAACAGAAATTGCTCAGGGTTTGGTTGTAGAATATTCTGGGAGAAATCTTGCATTGTTTTATATGGCTGATGGTGTAAGAATTTTTGCAATGGCTTCTCTTGTTGTTAATATATTTTTCCCTTATAATATTTCAAATATAGTTGGCTTGACAGGTTATCTTGCCACCATTTCAGATTTTCTGTTTTTCCTTCTTAAAGTATTTTTATTGATATTTTTCTCTATTACAATTATTAGAGCGGGAATGGCAAGGTTAAGAATAACTCAGGTAGTTACTTCTTATTGGGTAACAATAACTTTAATATCCCTGATTGGATTATTATTGCTCATATGGGACAATCAGTTTGCAATATCTTTGCCATGGTGAGAAAATGTTTCCAATGCTAAAACAGCTAATAAGGCAAATGTTTGAAAAACCATTTACAAATAAATTTCCTGCAAAATATGCTCCAAAAAGCGTAAAAAATTTTTTGGGGAAAGTAAATGAAGGAAAAATAAAGATAAATCCACCTGTTGAAGTGCCAGAAGACTTTAGAGGAAAAATAGTTTATGAAAAGGAAAAATGTATTGGATGCAAAACATGCATAAAAGTATGTCCTGCAAAAGCAATTGAATTTAAAGAAAACGAAAAGAAAATAAGAGTATATGTTGGAAGATGCATATTCTGCAGTCAATGCAATGATGTTTGTCCGGTGAATTGTTTGCATATGAGCAAGGAATTCTTACTTGCAAGTGATAATAAAGCGGGGGAAAATTTAATTGTTGAATGAATTATCGTTTAAATCAGGGGGCAAAACTTTTATAACATTTATATTTCCTTTTTATGGATTGGGGACTTAAAAACAGACTATCTAGAATAATAAAGGGAGACAATAGAACAGTTATGCTTGCCGTTGACCACGGCTATTTTATGGGTCCAACTACTGGTTTGGAAAATCTTGGAAAAACAGTTTCTCCTTTGCTTCCATATACAGATAGCTTAATGCTAACAAGAGGTGCTTTAAGGAGATATATTCCAGCCGATTGTAATGTTCCAATTGTTCTTCGCATCTCAGGGGGAACAAGCATATTAAATAAAAATTTGCTTCATGAAGGTATAATAACATCGATAAAAGAAGCAATAAGATTAAATGTTGCTGGCGTGGCTTTTTCCATTCTTGTAGGAGCTGAATTTGAGAGAGATACATTACTCAGCTTTGCAAAAGTAATTGATGAAGCTGAAGAATATGGAATCCCTGTTGTTGCAGTTACCGCTGTTGGGAGGGAAATGGGAAAGGATGCAAAATATCTCAGCCTTGCTTCAAGAATAGCTGCTGAATTCGGTGCTCACATAGTTAAAACATATTATTGCGAGAACTTTGAAAAAGTTGTTGAAACTTGCCCCGTGCCAACAGTTATTGCTGGCGGCAAAAAAATCCCAGAAAAAGAGGCGCTTGAAATGACATACAATGCAATTCAGGCAGGGGCGGCGGGCGTCGACATGGGGAGGAATATTTTCCAGTCATCAAATCCTTTAGGAATGGTAAAGGCGGTTAGAGCCATTGTTCATGAAAATGCGAATGTAAAGGAAGCATATGAAATATTTGAAGAAGGTTAGGTGTTTTTGATGCGCGTGGGTATGTACTATAGCAATAAGGATGTTAGAGTAGAGGAAATGCCAATTCCAGAAATAGGGGATAGAGAAATTCTTGTAAAAGTAAGAGCGAGCGGTATATGCGGAAGCGATGTAATGGAATGGTACAGGATAAAAAAAGCTCCTCGTGTTTTAGGACATGAAATAACCGGGGACATTGTTAAATTGGGGAAGGATGTTAAAAAATTTAAGGTAGGAGATAGAGTATTTGTTTCCCATCATGTTCCATGCAATAAATGCAAATATTGCTTGGAAGGAGAGCACACAATTTGCGATACCCTTCGCTCAACAAATTTTGATCCAGGAGGATTTGCTGAATATATAAGGGTTCCTGAGATAAATGTTGATAGAGGGGTATTTATTCTTCCAGATAAAATTTCTTATGATGAAGGAGTATTTATTGAGCCATTAGCCTGTGTTGTAAGAGGATTTAAAATAGCTGATGTAAGAGCAAATCAGACAATATTAATATTAGGAAGTGGAATAGCAGGATTACTTCAAATAAAGCTTGCAAAGGCATGGGGGGCAAAAAAAATAATAGCTGTCGATATAAATGATTACAGGCTAAAAAAAGCTGAAGAATTTGGAGCAGATTTGGCATTGAAAGCGGGAGAGAATATTGGGAAAAAAATAAGAGAATTTAATGACGGCTGGCTGGCGGACAGGGTTATTCTTTCTGCTGGCGCGGTAGATGCTTTTATTCAGGCGTTGAAATGCGTTGAGAAAGGAGGAACGATTTTACTTTTTGCTCCTCTTAAGCCCGATAAAGAAATACCTCTTAATATTTTTGATATATGGAATAGAGGAATAAGAATAGTTTCTTCATATGCGGGTTCGCCCGCTGATATATATGAAGCCATAGAAATTTTAAAAAATAAGAAAATAGAAGTGGAGGATATGATAACTCACAGGCTAAGCCTGGATGAAATTCAAAGAGGTTTCAACCTTGTTGCTGAAGCAAAAGAATCAATAAAAGTGATAATTTATCCTTAATTTGAATTTATACTGGATTTTCACTGATTTTTAAATTTTCGATGAATTAAAATGTTAATTATTCTTTCCAGCTTATTTTCTTCTTTTTCTTTAATCTTTTATAAACATTTTATGGAAGCCAGCAATTCCTTGTCCCTTTATGATGAATTATAATTGAATTAAAATCTATTCAATTTCCTTAATGATTTATTGTTGCCTCTGAGCTTTTTTCTAAAAATTTCACTTTAGGAAATACTAAGGTATGCTCCCGTCGGGATTTGAACCCGAGTCTTCGGCTCGAAAGGCCGAAATGATTGTCCGGGCTACACTACGGGAGCATGTAGCCCCGGGCAGATTCGAACTGCCGTCGGCGGGTCCAAAGCCCGCCATGCTTGACCGCTACACCACGGGGCTAAATTGCATGGTTTATATACAATCAAATATTTAACTTTTGATGGTTGAGCCGGGTGATTTGGTTGAGATAAGGAAAGGCGAAAAAATTTATAAAGGTATTGTTATGCCTCATCACTCTTTTAGCGGGAAGAATATAATGGTTATAAAACTTGAAAATGGATATAATGTTGGAATAAATATTAAGGGATGTGAGATAAAATTGATAGAGAAAGGAAGGAAAAAAGAAATTGAAAAAAGAGAAACTCCTTATTCAGAAGGAAAACCAGAAATTGCGATAATTGGAACGGGAGGAACAATAGCAAGCTATGTTGATTATGAAACTGGTGCGGTGCATCCCGCAACAACAGCTGAAGAAATTGCAATGAGTGTGCCCGAAATATTTGAAATATGTAATATAGAAGCAAAGATATTGTTTCAGAAATTCAGCGAAAATATAAAGCCAAAGGATTGGAGAAGAATAGCGAGAGAAGTTGCTAAATTTTTAAATTGTGGAAAAAAAGGAGTTATAGTTACACATGGAACAGATACAATGTGCTATACTTCAGCCGCTCTTGCTTTCATGCTTAAAAATTTAAGCGGACCCGTTGTATTAACAGGCTCTCAGCGCTCTTCTGATAGGCCGAGCAGTGATGCATTCCTTAATCTTATCTCTTCAGCAAAAGTTGCGACAACTGATTTGGGAGAAGTTGTTGTTGTTATGCATAGAAACATATCTGGGGAAATAGCAATTCATAGAGCAACAAAAGTAAGGAAAATGCATTCATCGCGAAGAGATGCTTTTGTTTCAATAAATTCAAAGCCACTTGGTTATATTGAAGAAAATGTAATTTTTAACCAGCCATATAATAGAATAAAGGAAGGAAAAGTTAAAGTTAAGGATGGATTAAATGAAAATGTATGCCTTATTTATTATTATCCTGGAATGAGTAAAGAATATTTTGAGAGAATAACAGATGGGAAAGATGGGGTTGTTATTGCTGGCACAGGATTGGGGCATGTAAATGATGAAATAATAAAATCAATAAAAAAATTAACTTCAAAAGGAATTCCTGTTGTTATGACAACCCAGTGTTTATGGGGAAGTGTAAATTTAAATGTTTATGCTACAGGAAGGAAGTTGATTAAAGCAGGGGTTATTGATGGAAAGGATATGCTTCCAGAAGTAGCATATATAAAACTGATGTGGGTTTTAAAAAATGAAAAAAATGTAAAGGAGGCAATGCAAAGTAATATTGCGGGAGAAATATCAGAGAAAAGAAGCGTTGATGATTTCCTGAGTAAATGATAAAATTTATATTCATATTTATATTCAATTTGGGATGGCGATGAATGAAGAAGAAATAAGAAGAGAAAGGATAAGAAGCCTTATAACGCCTGATGTTGTTGTTTGTAAGGACTGCAGGGAAAGATATAAAGAAGAGGTATCATGCTCAATATGTGGAAAAAATATGCTTGATCCAAATTATAAAGGGCTTGTTTATGAGTGTCCTGTCTGTGGGAAGCTTTATTGTCAGGATTGCTGGGTTAAAATAGAAGAAAGGAAAATTCATTAGATTTTAAGATGGTAGCGGAAGAATATGGAATAGATAAGATTAAAGTACTTGATGGCTTAGAGGCAGTCAGGAAAAGACCGGCAATGTATATTGGCTCAACAGATGAAAGAGGGCTCCATCATTTAGTTGAGGAAGTTGTTGATAATTCTGTTGATGAGGCAATTGCTGGATACTGCAATAAAATAGATGTTGTAATTCATAGGGATGGAAGTATAAGTGTTGAAGATAATGGGAGGGGGATTCCAGCAGAAATACATGCTGAATATGGGCTATCAGGAATAGAAGTGGTTATGACTAAGCTCCATGCGGGAGGAAAGTTTGAGAAAGGGGCGTATAAGGTGGCGGGCGGACTGCATGGGGTGGGGGTGAGTGTGGTTAATGCTCTTTCTGAATGGCTTGAAGTGGAAGTAAAAAGGAACGGGAAAATTTACAGACAGCGCTATCATAGGGGGAAGCCATTTAAACCAGTTGAAATTGTGGGGGAGGCAAATGAAACTGGAACAAAAGTTTCTTTTCTGCCAGATGCAGAAATTTTTGGAAATCTTACATTTGATTATCACACAATCAGGAGAAGATTGCAGGAAATAGCATTTTTGAACAGGGATTTAAGAATAAGAATTTTTGATGAGAGGGATGGGAGGGAAGATGTTTTTCAATATCATGGGGGGATTTATGAATTTATTGAACATTTGAACAAGAATAAAAATTCAATTCATCCAGTAATTTATTTTAACGGAAAAAAGGAGGATGTGGAAATTGAAATAGCATTTCAATACAATGATGGATATACAGAAAATATATTAACATTTGTGAATAACATAAATACAAAAGAAGGAGGAACACATTTATCTGGCTTTAGATCAGCTCTTACAAGAGTTTTGAATGAATATGGCAAAAAGAATTTTTTCAAAAACGATGAAACGTTTAATGGAGAGGATGTGAGGGAGGGTTTAACTGCTATAATAGCATGCAAAATTGAAAACCCTCAATTTGAAGGGCAGACAAAAACAAAGCTGGGAAATAGCGAGGTAAAGGGAATTGTTGAAACAATGTTTTATGAAAAACTGATGGCCTATCTTGAGGAAAATCCATCGATTGCAAGAAAAATAATAGAAAAAGTTTTACAGGCAGCAAGGGCGAGGGAGGCGGCGAGAAAAGCAAAAGAACTTGCAAGGAAAAAAAATTATATTGAATCATTAACTTTGCCAGGCAAGCTGGCGGATTGTGTTGAAGATGACCCGGATAAATGCGAGCTTTTCATAGTAGAGGGAGATTCTGCTGGTGGCTCTGCGAAGCAGGGGCGGGATAGAAGATTTCAGGCAATTCTGCCATTGAAGGGTAAAATATTGAATGTTGAGAAGTCAACTTTTGAAAAGTTGCTTGGAAATGAGGAAATAAAGGCAATGATCTCTGCTATTGGAACTGGCATAGGAAATGAATTTGATATAAGGAAAATAAATTACAAGAAAATAATCATAATGACTGATGCGGATGTTGATGGTGCTCACATAAGAACACTCCTCCTTACATTCTTCTTCAGATATATGCGGGAGCTAATTGAGAACGGCTATATCTACATTGCACAGCCCCCTCTTTACAGAATTAAGAAAGGAAGTGAGGAATACTATGCATACAGTGAAGAGGAAATGAGGAATATAGCAGGCAATGGAGCAACGATACAGCGCTATAAAGGTCTGGGAGAAATGAATCCAGAGCAATTATGGGAAACAACAATGAATCCTTCGAAGAGAATACTTAAAAAAGTTGAAATAGAAGATGCAATAAAAGCAAATGAAATATTTACAATTCTGATGGGTAAAAATGTTGAGGAAAGAAGGGAATTCATAAGAAAGCATGCAAAGGAAGTGATGAACCTTGATATCTGATGAAAGAGTTTTTATAAGGGCTGTTGAAGAAGAGATGAAAACTTCTTACCTGGACTATTCAATGAGTGTAATAATAGGAAGAGCCCTGCCAGATGTTAGAGATGGGTTAAAGCCAGTTCATAGGAGAATACTATACTCAATGAATGAAATGGGTTTGAGGCATAACAAGCCTTACAGGAAATCAGCTAGAATAGTTGGAGATGTTCTTGGTAAATATCATCCTCACGGCGACCAGGCAGTTTATGATGCATTGGTGAGAATGGCTCAGCCTTTTTCAATGAGATATCCTCTTATTGACGGGCAGGGAAATTTTGGAAGCATTGACGGCGATGAGCCGGCGGCGATGAGATATACGGAGGCAAGACTTACGAGAATAAGTGAGGAAACGCTTAAGGACATAGATAAGGATACCGTTACATGGAGGGATAATTTTGACAGCACATTAAAAGAGCCTGAATTTTTGCCATCATTGTTGCCAAATCTGCTTGTAAATGGCTCAACGGGAATAGCGGTTGGAATGGCAACTGAAATTCCACCCCATAACTTAAATGAGATCGTTGATGCAATAATGGCAATAATTGATAATCCTGATATAACAATTGAAGAATTATTTAAATATGTAAGAGGGCCGGATTTTCCAACAGGTGGGATAGTTTATGGAAGGAATGCAATATTGAATGCTTACAAAAATGGGCAGGGTATAATAAAAATAAGGGCAAAAACAAAAATTGAGGAGGACAGCATAATAATAAATGAACTTCCATATGGAGTAAATAAATCAAAATTGATTAAAGATATTGCAAATTTAGTTAAAAAGGGAAAAATAGAAGGAATCGCTGAATTGAGAGATGAGTCGGATAGAAGCGGATTAAGGATATTTATAAGAGTTAAAAAGGGTATTGATGCTGAAGTTGTGATGAATCAGCTTTTCAAGCATACACAGCTTGAAAAATCATATGGAATTTTAAATATTGCAATTGTGGATGGTATTCCAAAAATATTGAATTTAAAAGAGATGATTCTTGAATATATAAAACACAGAAAAAATATAATAACAAAAAGATGTGAATATGAGCTTAAAAAAGCGGAAGAGAGAAAGCATATTCTTGAAGGACTTGCAAAAGCACTTGAAAATATAGATGCCATAGTTGATATTATAAAAAAATCAAAAGATAGTAAGGAGGCGATGGAAAATCTGATAAAAGAGTTTAATTTTTCTCAAATACAGGCAAAAGAGATTATATCTATGCCGCTGTCAAAATTAACTTCTTTTGAAACAGATGAAATAAAGAAGGAAAAAATTGAGAAGGAAAATGAGGTGGAGAAGCTTAAAAAAATTCTTGGAGATGAGAAGGAGATATATAAAATAATTAAGGAAGAACTTTCTTATTTAAAAAAGATGTATGGTGATGAAAGAAGAACTGAAATAGTCGAGGAGATGGGTGAATTTGATAGAGAAGATTTTATTCCTGAAGAAAATGTTGTTATAATTTTAACTGATAGAGGGTATATCAAAAGAGTGAAACTGGATGATTATAAAAGGCAGAGGAGGGGGGGAAAGGGAATTCTGGGAATGAGGGTAAAGGAAGAAGACGCAGTTTATAAGACAATTATCTCGTCAACACATGATATATTATTTTTCTTTTCATCTGATGGAAAAATATATAAGAAGAAGGCTTATGAAATTCCTCCAGGGGATAGATATTCAAAGGGAAGGGCAATAGTAAATATACTTCAGTCAAATGAAATAAGAGAAATTTTACCTGTAAAAAGTTTCGATGATTACCTCATCTTTGCTACAAAAAGAGGGATTGTTAAGAAAACATCTCTTAAAAAATTCATAAATATAAGGAGAAATGGATTGATTGCAATAAAACTTAAGGATGATGAAATCATAGGTGTTAAAATTTTAAAGGAAAATGATAAAATAGTTTTATCAACAAAAAATGGATATGCATGTGTTTTTAATGAAAAGGATATCAGGGCAATGGGAAGAAATGCAAGAGGGGTAAGGGGAATAAAATTAAGGGAAGGTGACGAAGTTATATCTCTTGAAATAGGAAAGGATGATTTACTTACAGTAACTGAAAAAGGATATGGAAAGAGAACAGGTATAGGCGAGTATAGAATGACAAAAAGAGGGGCTAAAGGAGTAATTACAATAAAAATTATTGAGAAAAATGGTAAGGTGGTGAGTGTTTTATCTGTAAAGGATGAGGATGAAATTTTAATATCAACTTCTCAGGGAATGGTTGAGAGAATAAAGGTTTCTGATATAAGAAAACAGGGAAGAAACACAATCGGGGTAAGATTGATAAAGCTGGATGAGGGGGACAAAATAAGGAGTGTATCCAAAATAAACTTTTGATGGGCCGGTGGATCAGAGGAAGATCGCCTGCTTCGCAAGCAGGAGGTCGCGGGTTCGAAATGCGCCACGAAAATCCCGCCCGGTCCATTAATCTTCTTTAAATCTTTCCCACTCGCTTATTAAGCATCCGCAATATTTTTGTGTGTAGAGCCCATAAACTTTTGTAATTGCTCTTGCCTCGCTTGTTCCTTTCCTGAAATCTTTATAGTAAAACTTAATACCATATTTTTCTCCTATTTCCTCGCCAACCCTTTTTATTTCATCATGATACTGGTTATGGGAAGAGAGCAGTGTTGTTGAAAAAGCATCAAAGGAATTATTTTTTGCATATTCAGCCGTTTTATTCAACCTGTATCCATAGCAGTTTATGCATCTATTTGGCCTTTCAACATCCTTAACTTGCTCTGCAATATAATCAATGAAATCATATTCTCCATAAATTATCTCGACATTTTCAATTTTTGAATATTTAATTAAAGCATCTTTCCTTGCTTTATATTCCATATAGGGATGTATATTTGGGTTATACCAATAACCAACCACTTCATGTCCTTCCTCCTTCAGTTTTTTATGTGGATATGCAAAACAGGGAGCACAGCATATATGCATTAAAATTTTCATGATATTAAACTTTTTAAAAATTTAATTTTAACTATTGAGCGAAATTATTATAGAGTTGAAATTAATATCTATTCATGAAAAACAAAAAAATTGTTGTGATTGTAAGCGCTGTACTTATTGCAACAATTTTTTCTGGATGTATAGAGAGTGTTAAAGAGGTTGAGGGTTTTAATATAAAAACTGTTGAGCAATTAAGTTCGGAAAGAGTCACTGATGAAATACCAGTGGTAGTAGATGATGATAACCCATTTTATGCACTTATTGCAACCCCCGCATCTTTATATTACAATGGTTCTTCATTGCATGTTGCTCCTCTTTTAGTTGAAAATTTTGATAAACCATCCACAGCTATTGAAAGATTTAAGAAAATTTATCCAGCGAGCTACAAAGAATTTTATGGAATAACAGCAGAAAATTTATCAATAGAGTTAAGCAAGTTATGGAAAAGAAGCGATGCAATTATGTTGATTGAAGAAAGTGAAAAAGGTTACAGCATGGGCGTTGTTGCAGTGCCGTTGGCTTGCTATTTGGATATTCCTGTTTTTGTTACAAATAATACGGATAGAATAAAGGATGATTTGAAAAGATTGAATGTGGAATATACTTTTGTATGCGGTGATTTGAAAGGATATAAAACAACCTGGCGATTTAATAGCGTAGAAGAAATAAATGATTTTATGATTGAATTTTTGAAAACAAGATTTGGAGGGGTAAATTATATCACAATCACGAACCCAGCGGACACAAGGAGGGCGCAGGTATTAAACAGCACTACCTATGAATTTGAAAATGAAACACTATCTGCAAATGTTCTACTTGCTCAATCAATAAATGCGATATTAAATGGGTTTGCTCTTTTCTCATATAATCAATTTTTAGTTCCAGATTATAAATATGCACGCCTGAAAATAGATTTAATTAATGAAAACTCCGAATATGTAAGTGAATTAGGGGATGATTTAATATTATTAATTTATAATCCAGATGATGAAGTATATGTTTATACATCAACAGTAGCAGGCTTGCCAGAAGTGGAAGACGGGGATATAGTTGTGGATAAGGTTCATTATGAAACCATAATATATAACAAGCCAGGAGAATATTATACAGAAGTTTTGGGGAGATGGGTTGCTTCAACAAGTGGAAAATATAGATTAAAGATAGATGTTGAAGAATTATCCCATCCTTATGAACCACTTATGAAAAATCTTTCATCGATGGCACCATATATAACCTCCTACCATAAAGGGATTGTCTTTGCAAAACCTGAATTTGCTTTTGCTGGAAATGAAGAGATTGGAATTGAAGGAGTTGTTTATCCATCAACAAATGAAAAGCTTGTTGAACCATGCAACAGACATGTTCTTGAAATACATAACCAGCTAAATACAATTCTTTCAAAAATTGCAAATATATCAGATGAGAAAGAACTGAGAAATTTTTATGCAAATAATCCAATTTATATCGCAATAATGGCTGATCCAACAATGGTTCCGATGTTTTACTATCATAATCCAGATAGTGACAACATAATAGGAGTGCAACTTCCAAGCGATTTTATATACGGAAATATTGACCCAAATCCAGCAGATTTAGAAAATGATTCCTTTACATATTATCCATTCCAGGAAAATGCTGTTGGAAGAATAACAGGATATGACCCCCAGGATTGCTCTGCTCTTATTGCAAGAACGATATTTTATAATGAGATGATAGATAAGTTTGGGGAATGGAAGAATAATGCAACAGTTCAAACAGGTGCTGGCTTGGAATTTCAGTGGGTTCCTATTTTAACTTCTCTATCAAATATCCTGAGTGGAGGGCATGAACCAACAAAATGGCCAACAGGGGAAAGTTTGTTTATAAATAAAAGATTAAGCAAAGATATGGAAGAAGGGGGGTTTGAAGTAAAAAGCACCCATCTTCTGGCATCACAGAGAGAAGGTTTTAAGGATTTAGCGAGCTATACAAGCAGATTTAATATATTATTCCCGAACCTTGTTGAATTTATAAGCGGTGAAAGAGTGGTTAAAGGAGGAGAATATCAGAGAAATAGCAACATGATTTTTGTATTCAATCATGGAATTTATTATCTCTATGAATCAGGTGATGTTATTCTCGACTCTCTTGGCTTCCCGCCAGTGACATGGACATCGAGATTTATTTCGTTTGCTTCAAGTGGATTAACAACTCATGGAGCATATGCAGTGAGATACATTGTAAATGAAGAATATGGACCAAGTGTTATTTTTGTTGAAAGCTGTATTGTTGGAAGAACAGATGGATTGCTTCCGGAGAATTGTCTCACCCAGGCATATTTACATGCAGGAATTAATGCAATTGTAGCATCTACAAGAGTTACTGCAGATCCAGGCTATATAGAACCCGGTCTAATTTTCAAGGGATTTGGAGCAAAAGGTTTTGTAAAATCACTTATAAAATATTTAATAAAAGGTGAATTTCCTGAACCACATTTCGGTGCAGTTATAGCGGAAGATTTTATCCTAAACTTAAATAATAATGAAACAGTTGGAATTGCCCTAAGAAATGCAAAGAATTCTTATCTTCCAAAAGATGCAAATTCAACATTCCTATGGACTCCTCCTCTCACAAAAGCAAGATATGAAAGCGGGATATATCTCGATAAAAAATATGTTTGCCTTAGAGAATTCAATTTATATGGTGACCCAGCTCTAAATCCATATCAACCAATAAACAAGGGTTAATTAGTATTCCCTCCATCTGTTGTTGCATTTTGTGCATATATAAATCCTCGTCTCCGGCTCGTCCGCCGCCCTCGTCTGGCGCAGGATCCAGTATGCTTCGTTATTCCCGCATTTAGGACATATTATAGAGATTTTTGGTAAAAGAGATATTTCTTCTTCAATTACAATTGCATCGCTTTCCCTTCTTTTTGATACAACTTTTTTATCTTCCTTTTTTTGTGAGTGACTGCATTTTTTGCAAATCAATTCATCTCCTTTTGGATACATTAATGAGCCGCATTTCGGGCAGAGCATGCTTCAGAAGATAATTTTACTTTAAATTATTTTCCATTTTGTTTCTTTCCCTATATCTTCAAGCTCAATACCCACCTTTCTCAAATCATCTCTTATTTCATCCGCAAGTTTATAATTTTTATTTTCCCTTGCTTCCTTCCTTATTTCAATAATTTTTTCTATTATCTTTTCGCTCTTTTTCTCTTTAATACCATATCTCTCAGCGAGCATCAATAAAGAGCTTTCATCAACTTTTCTTTCTTCCTTAAATATATTCAATACGCTGGCAATACTCAGGAATTCATCAAGTGCAAATCTGCAAATCTCTCCCTTTGGTTTTTTTTCTTCCATTAAAAATCTATTTGTCGCTCTTACAAAATTGAAAATTTCCTCTACTGCTTTTGGAGTATTGAAATCATCATCCATTGCCTTTTCAAAATTCATTTTTATGTTTTTTATTTCTTCGAGATAATTTTTCTCTTCCTTACTTAAATCTTTTTTTCTTAATTTTTTTCTCTCGCCCGCAAACTCGCCCAGTTTTTCTTTCATATAAATAATCCTCTTAAGAGAATTTGATGCATTTTCAATTCCTTCCTCACTGAAATCTGCCGGGCTTCTGTAATGATAGGATGCAAAAAAGAGGCGTAAATTGTCTGCTCCCCATTCATCAATTGCATCTCTCAAATTTATTATGTTTCCTAGAGATTTACTCATTTTTTCCCCTCTTATTTTTAAAAGCCCACAATGAAGCCAGTAATTAACAAATCTCCTTCCATAAAATGCCTCTGATTGAGCAATCTCATTTTCATGGTGAGGAAATATTAAATCCTCCCCTCCGCCGTGTATATCAATTGGCACACCAAGATATTTTGAACTCATAACTGAGCATTCTATATGCCATCCCGGTCTGCCATCACCCCATGGGCTTTGCCATTTTGGCTCATTTGGTTTTGCATTTTTCCATAAAGCAAAATCTTCCCTGTTTATTTTTCCTTCACCACTAACTCTTGCGCCCGCCATTATCTGCTCCATATCCTGCCTTGATAAAATTCCATATCCTTCAAATTTTTTTACACTGAAATAGACATCTCCATCGCTGAGATATGCATATCCCTCATCAATCAATTTTTTTATGAAATTTATCATATCTTCAACATGCTCCGTCGCTTTTGGGTAAAAACTTGCTTCCCTTATTCCGAGCTTTTTCATATCCTCAAAGCATCTTTTTGCATACATATCCGCATATGCCGGCGCTGGCATGCCGGCTTTATTTGCCGCATCTATTATTTTATCATCTATATCCGTTATATTCTGAACATAAAAAACATCATATCCTTTATATTCAAGATATCTCCTTATTATATCAAATGCAACATATGTGCGTGCATGTCCTATATGGGCATCGCTATATGTGGTTATTCCACAGACATACATTCTTACCCTTTTTCCTTCAAGAGGAATAAAAATTTCTTTTTTTCTGCTGAGGGTATTGAATATTCTAAGCATAAAATAAAATACTGATATTTAAAAAAACTTATGCATTCAGCATATCCTCGGTATTATCTCTCCAGTTGGCATCTCAAGAATTCTCTTGCCTCCCACTCTTGTATTTAAAATTACATAATTTCCGTTACTTACCTCTCCTATTATTTCCGCATTTCTACCATATTTATGCTTCCTTATTGCTTCAAGAACATCTTCTGCCTGCGAAGCAATCACCCCTATAACCATTTTTCCTTCATTTCCAACTGCATAAGGATCAATTCCAAGCATCTCGCAGGCGGCGAGTGTTGCTTCATTTATCGGTATTTTCTCTTCTTCGATATTGATCCTAACCCTAGATTTTTTTGCCATTTCATTAAGTGCGCTTGCTATTCCCCCTCTTGTTGCATCTTTTGCAGAAACAATCCCTCCAGCTCTTAATGCCTTTTCAATTAGTCCATAGAGAGGGGCAACATCTGATTTAACCTTTCCTTCAAAACCATATCCTTCTCTTTTTGAAATAATTGCAATTCCATGGTCAGCAATTGTTCCAGTTAAAATTATTTTGTCTCCTTCTCTCAGGCATGAATCAAGAAGCCATCTATTTCTCTTTGTTATTTCAAAATTTTCATCAAGCAGTTTTGTTGCCTTTCCTATTGCTGAAGTTGTTATAATCATATCCTTTATTCCTC
>Ga0272448_1002624_pt1 | contig 22237 bp, 22 predicted proteins | sample YNPCB0191_FD_202220 | JGI IMG/M metagenome (GOLD analysis project Ga0272448, IMG submission 202220) | Hot spring sediment microbial communities from Yellowstone National Park, WY, United States - YNP-CB-019-1 | ecosystem: Environmental > Aquatic > Thermal springs > Hot (42-90C) > Sediment... | reverse complement strand
GAGACCGACGCCGTCGCGAAGTTGGGTCCGTCGCCCGCGACAAGCGAGCGCGACAGCCCAAGCGCGACGACTATGTCTTCCTTGACCTCCTTCACCTTGTCCTCGACGTTGAGAACCTGCCCTTCGGTGCCGTGGGTCTCGACCGTGACGTAGAACGGCACGACCAGCCCACTTTTGAGGTCCATCTTGTTCACCATGTCGCGGACCTGCTCGAGCATCTTCTGGTCGGGCATCACCATCTTCTGGCCGAACGCGCCACCGACCTTGAGCAGCCTGAACGGAGTGGCCCAGCGTTTGGCAATGGCCTGCTCCGCGCGCCGGTAATCCCGCAGGAGTTCGATGGACTGGAACGCTGGCAGCACGAGCGAGTTGCCACGCGGCGAAAACTCAGGAGCATCCCACTTCAGGTGCAGGGTCTGTTCGACAGGCAGTCTCAGTCCGTGGCCTGCGGTCGGATTGTCCTCCGGAAACTGCTCGATGTCCACAAGCTGCCCTTGCGCGTATTTCACCTTGACCGAGACCGGGTTGACGCAGGTGACTTCCTCGATGTCTTTGCCGTCCTTCGTATATCTCTTGAACCCGACCGCGTCGCCCTTCACAAGAAGCTGGAGGATCATGTCCTTGACGAACTCGGATATGCCGAGTCTGTCGGCGAGGTCGTTGGCTTCGCTCTTGACCGCGTCATCGTCACTCGTGATCTTGATCTCGTCTCCCACGGCGAAGGTGCGCCAGGAGTTCACACAGTTCTTGACGAGCGGCTCCTCGACGTAGTACTCCCAGGCTTTGCGGGCCCTGTCTTCCCAGGTCGTGGGGATCGCGTCATTGGCATTGATGCTGCTGAATGCGGATGAATCGAGCGCGGCGGCGGTTGCCAGCGCGGGGATCACGATTCCGTATGCAGAGTTCTCGTCAGAAAACCCTTGAGCTTCAGAATTGATATTATCCAATCAAGACCTCCCGTCTTACTTAGCCTTTGTTCGCGCCAGTTCGCCCAAAGTAGCGCGAGTGGCGATGTGGTCGGCGTATGTCTCACTTCTAACAATGCTTTGCTCGAACTCCAAAACCGAAAAGTGTGGTATAATACCTGTGTGCAAATTCGCAAGTTCGCAATTTAGGAGTTTACGATGCTTCTCAAACTAAGAAGGAATGCGCAGATCACGCTTCCGGCGGCGATTCGCAAAGCCGCACGTCTGGAAGACGGCGACGTTCTGGACTGCGAAGTCCGCGAAGGTCAGATAGTGCTTACGCCCAAGAAAATCATCGATAAGCGCGACGCTTGGTTCTGGACCTCTGATTGGCAGCAAGCCGAAGCACAAGCGCAAAGAGATATTCAAAGCGGCAACGTGAGCGAGTTCGAGTCCGTGGATGACCTGCTTGCACACCTCAAAGGAGAATAACCTTTGAGATTCATTGTCACCGAAAGGTTCACGCGCGCCTATCGCGACCTCCCGAGTGAGCTTCAGCGCAAAGCCGACAAAGCTCTTCGACTCCTCCAGGAAAACCCAAGACATCCATCTCTGCATCTCAAGAAGATACAGGGCACTCCCGGAATATGGGAAGCGCGTGTGGACAGAAACTGTCGGCTCACCCTGGAAATGCAGTCCGACGCTCTTCTTCTCAGAAACATCGGCAAGCACGACGAGACGCTCGAAAATCCGTGACTCCATCAGATGAACACCGGATTCGTGAGCACCGGTATGATCGAGACCGTCTCCTCGCTCACCGTATCAAGGGTCGCCTGCTCGTGGGCCAGCATCGCGCAGCGGACGGCGTCCACGATGTGGTCGTTGCCCTTGGAGTAGATGATGTTGCCGTTCGAGAGCGTGTAGGTGTGCGTCGTGAACTGATCTTCTATCTCCGAGTCGTCCGCGGGCAGTATCATCTGCCGCTTTTGCAGCGCGCCGTTTATTAGCGTGGTCATCAGCTCTTTGGTGCGCTTGCGAACCTCGCGCCCATCGCGGACGGCAAGCGCCGTCATCCCGCCGAAGTCGTATCCGCGCAAGCGTCCCTCGAGCTGCAAGGGGCGGTACTTGTCGAGAGTGAGCAGTTCCTGGACGACCGCCAGCCCGTTGCCGCCGTTGTCCACGCCTATGCCGACCGGCGTGTAGTAGCGCTCCAGGAGTGATATGACCTGAGCGATGTGCGGGTAGGAGACGTGCTCCATGTGTATGCGCACAACGAGAGTAAGCACCGAACGCTCGCCGGATTCCGTCTCCCGGAACACGACGATCTCCGTGGGATCGTTCGTATAGCCCAGGTCGCCGCCTATCCAGAACACACCGGTTTGAGACATCAGGTTCAAGAGCATCTCAAGCCGGTCGTAGGACTCCTCCTCGGTTTCACACGAGCTGAGGTCCTCGCCGGTGATCGCGATCTTGCGGTATTCCAAGACCTCTTGCCTGCACAGGTTCAGATACTCCACGTTGAACGCACCGTAAGACGGTTTGCCGTGTTCGCCAGCGACTTCATGCTGCCAGCCTGCTGTGTCCCTGCCTCCGTAGAACTCAAGCAGTTCCTGCTCCCTCTCTTCGTTCCAGTTGGGATTGAGCCACGACGGCCAGCGGAACACCTTGAACTGACTCGAATTTGTGAGCCTGTAATAGGTGGTATCTCTCAGACCATTGGGCGTCGAATAGATGCGAAGCTTCCCACCGGCCTTGAGGCATTGGCGGAGCGCCTTCCACGCCTTCTCGGAAAGCCATGCGCCCTCATCGACCCAGACCCGCTCGACGTGCAGAGACCGAAACGCATCGCCGTAGGCCCCGGCGGGCCGAAAGTAGAGGATTGCGCCGTTGGTGAACTCCAGTCGGAAGTAGGGCTTGCGGTAGATCTTCGGCTTGCCGTATTTGGTGATAGCGATGCTTTTCATCAGGTCGGGATTGGAGTCAAGCTGGAACTCTATCTCCTCGATGAGCGTGTCCAGATGCCCCTGGTGCGGAGCAGCGACGAGTCCCTGGCCGCCGCGCGTGGTGAAGGCAAAATGCAGCGCGTCGGTAGTGAGCGATATCGACTTGCCGGAATCACGGCCGTCGAGGTGGATGACGTTCCTTTCCTCGCACCGCAGGTCTTCCACCTGGTGCGGCCAGTATGTTCGAGCAGAGCCGTCTCGGTTGCACAGGTAGCCCTGACCCCATAACACGGGGTCCCTGAGCGACATGCCAATCCTCTCCTCTTCCAACGATATCCGACTCAATCGTTTCTCCTCAGCATTTCCTCGCACATTCGAGGCAAACACCACTTGACTTCACATGCAACCTGAGCGTGAATGTGAATGCATCGCACAACCACAGGAGGTAGTGAAATGACCGAAAAGACACTCCACGACGCTGTCCTGGAGCATTTTGAGCATCTCAAGGGCCAGGGCAAGAGCGAGCGAACGCTCTACACCTACTCAAAGGACCTCGAACAGGTCGAGGCATTCTTCGGGCCCGACAAGAGGCTCTCGGCGATCCTGATCCCTCACGTCTCCGGGTTCCTCAAGTCGGACGCGCTCCTCAAGATGCACGGCGACAAAGACCGATCCGAGATCACGGTCAAGAAGACCGTGCGCGTCTTCCGCACTTTCCTGGTCTGGGCAAAGGAGCAGGGCTATATCGACAAGCTCCCACTCCCGAAGGACACGCCAATGGGCCGCAGCCTCAAGGCAACATCGGAGATGAGCAATGCCGACACCGATCCGGCTGCTGCAGCCGACTGACGACTTCGAACGGGCGATAGATGATTTCGCGGTAAGGCTCCGGGCGCATGGGCGCTCGGAGCATACCGTCTCTGCCTACCTGCGCGACCTTCGCTGCTTCGCCCGCGCGCTGCCCAGTGACTGCATGCGAAGCATCACGCCGGGGATGATCGACACCGCGCTCACCGATCCCGTGGTCGCACACTCCGGGGATTCTGCGCCGAAGTCCCCGGCGACAATGCATCGGCTGAAGGCCGTCGTCCGTTCGTTCTTCGCATGGACTGCTGAGTGTGGTCTCACCGAGACCAACCCGGCCAAGTTCGTTGCCACGAAGCGCCTGTCGAGAACACCCCCGGAGTTCCTCACCGAATCCGAGAAGCGCAGCCTGCTCAAGGAACTGCATGACCGAACCAACCCGCTTGCCCGCAGAGACAGAGTGATCTTCGAGTTGTTCCTGGGCACCGGCATTCGGCTCGCGGAACTGGTGAACCTGGACATAGACGACGTTGACCTCGACGGCAAGCACATCCGAGTTACCGGCAAGGGCAACATCCCGCAGGTCAAGTTTCTGAAGTCGTCTCTCCGCACTTTGCTGAGGAGCTATCTTCAGGAACGCCGCAGACTCGACACCGGCGAATGCCGCGCCCTGTTCGTCTCCTCCAGAGGGACTCGCCTCTGCGACAGACAGATCGCCAAGCGGCTCAAACGCTGGCTGGATGCGGCCGGCATCGCGAAGCGCATCTCGCCTCACGGTCTCAGGCACACATTCGCGACCCACCTCTACGCCAGGACCTCCGACCTGCTTCTGGTGAAGCGCGCCCTCGGCCACAGCGACATCTCCACGACTGAAATCTACACGCATCTCTCTGACGAGGCGCTGGAGGATGCGCTCGAACGGATCTGATTCACCCTCAATGCTGGGGAAAGGAACAGGCATCGGCCTTTCCCCAGCCTGCATTTCCCGCATCCATTGTTCCGAGCGGCGTATTCCGGCAGTCAGAGAGTTACGAGAACACGTCTTATCGGAACTCAGTCTCTCACTCAGTCTCAAATCCACGCGTGAATTGCGCCGGTTTTCCATAGCCAGACAGGTGTTATCCGAACTCATTCCTCCGTTTTTGTCCGGCTCGGTCTCTCTTTGGCTGTTCTTCTCAGCCTTAGCCAGCTTCTCGAGGAGCGCGGTCGCCCACTCAGCCGGGGTAGTCTCCGGGCCTTTCGGCTCCTCACCTTCGCGAGCGATCTTGGTCGCCTTGAGGTCTTTCAGGTGGCACCGGATCATCCGGTCGAGTCGTTCAGCGGCGTCCCAGTCACCGGCCTCCTGCGCGCGCCCGAGCTTGAGGAAGTAAACGGCCACCAACTCCACCTGCATGAAGTCCGAGCTCTTGTTGAACACGAAGTCCTGGTGAAGCTGCTCGATGATCGCGTCGAAGAGCGGCTTCTCTTCCTCGGTCAGGAACCGGTTCGCATAGACGCCGTGTTGTAGGTTGTTGGTGTTGCCACGCGGCGCACCGGGACCGCACGAGGAACCCGAGTTCCGACGCCAACGCTCAAGCTCCTCGGCGTCTCGGGATCCGATCTTTGGTCTGTTCTTTGGTCGCGTCATTGTTGTCCTCTCGTTTGACCCGGCTAGCCGGAGATGGGCGCGGGAGGCGTTTCGCGCCTCATCCTGTGCTTGCTGCTGCACCGGCTTGGAACAGAGACGGCTGATCTGCCGGGTTGGTGGTCGCGATCTGCCCCGGTCGACTAGTCCCAAACGGATCATCGCCCGCAGGCACGACCTTTCCGCCGAACACCCGCTTGACCTCGTAAACCTGTTTCACAGCCTCGGGGGACGAGCCAATCATTAGCTTCAACTCGTCCACAGTGAACCGGACCTTGGTTGTCCACTTGGGCGGCACAACAATCGAATCGTCGCGAACGAAGACCACGATGTCTTCGACGATAGATGATCTAATCCCGGCGTAGCCCTGGCTATCGAGCAGATGCTGAAGTCTGCGCGCCTGGTCTGACTGACCAGCGAGACTCACAGTAGTCCGACGCCGCTGATACGCGTCCCAGGCATCATCCCAGGTCTTCCGGTAGGCGGCGAACGTCATCTCCGACGGCGGGACGTACGACTTCACATTCGTGGTCCTGATCGCCCGGCGAAGGGCATCCTTGCCGATATGCCGGACCGCCCAGGAATGGATGGTGTTGAACCGGGTTCTCAGGGTCTCGAATGTCTGATCATCAAGTCGCCCTGATCCGTGAGCGGCCCGGACGTTCTCCATGCGATGTCGGAGCCAGGCATAGTAAGGCGCATCAAGCATCCGGTAGACCGGATCACCGCCGACCTCATAGCCGAACCTGGGATCGAACTCCTCGAACGAGTCGAGGTCGGTCGCAACCCACAGAAAGTGGTAGTCGGGGACGATCTCCGAAGGATCGTCCGATATACCTGCTGCCGAAGCACGAATCTCACCCAGGATATCGTCCTTGTGCGAGCGCACGATCTCGGCGATATCTGGCGAGACCAGATACTGCGGGTCAAGCCAGAGCATGTTGCCCCCGCGAATGCTTGCTCGGATTCCACGGCGATTGAGAGTGTCTAAGCATCCCATCAGAACGCCACCCCATTCGACCAGTCGAGACCGTCGCCATTCGCCGGTTCAGGCTGTGACGCTTGTGACTCTTGTGACGCTACATGCCCAGAAGATCCTATTGAGCCTTTCATGTCTATACTTGCGCTGACATCATCCTCGCGCGCGCATGGAGGAAACTCCTGGGGAGATAGCGTCACATCCGTCACATGCGTCACACCGTCTGACGGCTCATCGAGACTGTGCTGGGACAGCAGGCCGATCCCATGCCAGTACCTGGTCGTCCTGTTCCTAAAGCTCTCGCAGGTACCGCGCTCCGAAAGCCGCAGGCCGAACCACCGCTGTGAAAGAGGCTTCTCGCCGTTGCGCTCAGCCCACTGGCAGTAGGCTGAGTAGAGGTCCTTCGCCGACACATGGGCCCTGCGGTCGAACACACAGCACTCGGTGAGGAATCCGCCAAGGACGTCCATATCCTGCTGCAGCTTGCCCGTTGCTGATCTGACGGCATTGGCTGTCGGCAGTCCGCCCTTCTGCCAGTCGAGGCAGCCGCGTACAAGCCAGGCGAGTATGCCTTCGTATTCGGCCCTCAGCTTCTCAGGCAGCGACTTGTCCTTATAGGGACCAACTGTCTCCTCTGGCTCTCGGAACTGAACACCGAACGGCACGAGCCTCACTCGCCGCCAGATTCCGTGATCCTGACCCTGGATCACCGGCACGTGGTTGCACGCGAGCCACAGCTTGAACACCGGAACGAATGTGAAGAACTCCTGGTAGAGGAAGCGTGCGCTGATGGCGTCCTGCCCGGTCAACTCCTTGACCAGGGCCTCGGCCAGACGCTTGCCCGCGCTTGTCTCAATTGCGTTGACGAACCGCGATCCCCGAAGAGCCGCGATGTCGTTCGTGTTGTTGGAGTTCTTCTCGATGAGCGTATCGGTCGAGGTCTTGGTCTCGTAGTCACCGAAGATATCCCGCAGCGCCATTATGAATGTGGACTTGCCGTTTGACCCGCAGCCGTGCAGGATGAAGAATACCTGCTCGCGCGTATCACCTGTGAGTGTGTAGCCGGAGGCCGCGTGGACGAACCGAATCAGTTCCTCATCGTCCTGGAATACCTCTCGCAGGAACCGCTCCCAGGTCGGACACTTCGCACAAGGATCGTAGGCGATTGGGCTAATCATCGATATCAGGTCCGAGCGGTTGTGTGGCCGAAGCTGGCCAGTCACAAGATCAATCGTGCCGTTGGCGCAGTTGAAAAGCCAGCCGTTCCTATCCAGTTCGTTCGCCAGTATGGGCACGACGGGTTCCGACTCCGCTTGCGAGATCATCGCCATTATGCGCCGGTGGTTGCCGGATGTTATCGCGTGGCGTTCGAAGGTCTTGGCGGCTTCCAGGGCTTCGTCATCGGCCTCGGCTTCCGCCTTTTTCTTGGCGGCAAGAGCCTGGGCGTACATCGCGTCAACGACTTCCTTGGCCTTGCGGACTATATCACCGGTCTCGTCTCTGCCCCAACGCCTGCCGTCCCAGTTGTACCATTTGCCGGCGTCATAGCAGAACCGGATGGAGTCCCCGTGCTTCTTGACCAAGCGGCGCGCATTGCCGAGGTCATTGAGCGGCTCGCCGTCAATGCCGAGTGTTACCTCGACTTCTGGGGCAGGTTCCCAGTCCGTCGCGGAATCCGCCAGCTTGAGAAGCTCCTCAACCGTGCCGCCGGACTCGACCCAATCGGTCACATCGCCCTTGGGAGGAAGACCAGGCAGCCTAACCACCCGAATCTGTTTGGCATGCCCCTTCAGAGTCTTGGCGACAGTCTCGGCGTGATCGCGACCGGGAGGATCGTTGTCCGGCAAGATGACGACATCCGCCTCTCGAAGAGAAGGCGCGAATGCCTTTACCCACTTGCCCGCGCCGCCCGGGTTACAGGTCGCAACAAGCCCCAGGCGCTCAAGCGTGTGGACATCCTTCTCGCCCTCGACGACGAATAGCGGCTTGCCACTGGCAACGGCTGCCATCATTTCGGGTAGCCGGTAGATGACCTTGCGGACACCATCCATGTTCCAGGTCCAACCTGCGCTGGTTGAGGTCACGGCACGCCGCCTGCACCGGAAATCCTTTGGATCGAACCGAACAACCTGAAAAAGGAATGCCCCTGATTCATCTCGGTAGTCGTATTCGGCGACGATCACGGAGTCGGACGGAGGCTGCTTCCTCTTCTTGTTGCCACGACCAGCCCCGCGCCCGGGGGCTCTCCCAGTATCTGGGAATAGATCGGACATCTTGAGTCCGACCGCGCGCAGCACTACCTCCGGCTCGCATCCAGCATGACAGTGCAGCAGAACCTTGCCGTCCTCTTCGAGGTGAATCGAGAGCGACGCCACTTTGTCATCGTGGGCGGGACACTTCGCCTGCCAGCCGTTGGACGTCTTCTTTGCGCCCGGGAAGTGAGCGACTACCTGGTCAACGTTCAACCTTCACCTCCGATGACAGGCACGGCAGGATAAGTGAGAGGAGCGTCTTTCGCGCATCCACCTGCACGCGCTTGGCGCAGTTGGTGATACCCCAGTGATCGCCGACGATGATGGCGGTCTGAGAGGCGCGCGTGACGCCGGTATAGAGCAGGTTGCGATGGTGCATGAAGCTGTGCGACTTGTGCGCGATCACAATTGAGCACGGAAACTCCGAGCCCTGGGACTTGTGAATGGTGAGCGCGTAGGCGAGTTGGATATCACTGCGGTGCGGCGAACCGGCCTCGATATGGACCATCTTGTCCTCGAACTCGATGCTGATCGACCCGTCGATACCAACGCTGCGCACAATCCCCATCGCGCCGTTCATAACCCCGAGGTCGTAGTTGTTTCGGGTCTGAATGACCTTGTCATTGATGAGCAGCTTCGGACGCCTGCCAGGCTGAATGGGCGGCGCGTCGTAGTTCCACAGCTTCCGCTGGATGAGGCGCTGCAGCCTGGTGTTCAATTCGACCGTGCCGAGCGGGCCCTTGTGCGTGGGAGTTAGAAGCTGCACGTCTCGCAGGATGTCAAAGCCCAGTTTCTCACTGAGCGTGTGCTCGAACAGGTCGAATATGAACCGCTGGACCCGTTCCGGATCGGTGTGCTGGTCAGCGACATACCACGCCCCCCGCGCCGAGGTATCGCGTTGAGGAGTCTTCGGCACCTCGCCCTTGAGGATCGCCATGCTGTTCTCTTTGAGAATCCCGGCCTGGCGCACTATGTCATCGAGAATGGTGGTCGGCAGTGCCCTCGATTCGATCAAGTCTCGCAGGATGTTGCCCGGGCCGACCGGCGGAAGCTGATTGTGGTCGCCGACGAGTACAACGGACGTGCGGTCAAGATCGATTGAGTGGAACAACTGCCACGCGAGCGGAACGTCGATCATCGAGCAGTTGGATACGATGATGTTCCCGGCCACGTAGTTGTGGAAATCGGCGACCTCGATGTCATAGACGTGAGCCTGAGATGGTTCGCACTGCTCAATCTCTTGTATCCGAGCTACGCAGGTGTCTTGTTCGACCGAGGGCTGGTATGAGTAGCGTCCGTCCGTATCGATCTTCCTGCTCATGCACGCCGGGGTATAGGGACGTATGATATCGAACAGCTTCTCAGTTTCCTCCGTGTTGAAAACGAGTATCCAATACCCACGGGAATCAGGGCGCACCGATGGGGATAGTCCGAAACGGATGTTGAGAAACTCGGCGATCCGATAGAGGTCGGCCTTACTGAATCTCTGAGTGTGGAGAGTGGCGGAATACCGCTTGGTTCCATCCTTGAGCGTCCGTTCTCCAGAGGAGCCGTTGTCGAAGTACCATATCGCCAAAGCAAGCTCATCAACCATTTCCAGAAACCGGTTCGTAGGAGACCATCTGCGCCTGCCGGAGGGGTGCTTGCCGTTCAGTACCATCTCCTTCGAGATATCGTAGGTCTCATCGTTGACTGCGAGCGACATGTGCAGGACATCATCACCCGAATAGCCGGATTTGGACGCTCGAACCTTCCCTGCCAAAGTCCCAAAGGCTTTCCGCTTGAAATCGAGGTAGTCGGACTGCTTTTCTCCGTGGACGAGGACAACCTGTGGGCTGCTCCTGGCTTCTCCTCTGTAGAGCCCCGCGTCTCCCAGCAAGCTGCCGACGAGGATGGAACGTTGCTCAGGTGTGAATCGATGCCCGCGAACAACTATCTCCTCTCCTATCCTCAGGTCACTGGCTCGGCGGTATCCGTAGGGAGTAAGTATCTTGTGGTCCGGCGTGCATCGAATGACCCGTGTGTGACGCGTGCTCCGGGACCGACCGGCTGTTATCTTGAGTAACCTATCAGGCGCGGGATGCTTCAGCCAACGGATGATCGGCCTGAGCTGCAGTAGTCCGGTTTCGGGATCACGCGACCAGACCCTGACGTTCTTGCGTTGGTTCACAACCCGTCCAATGTAGTCCCATCCGTACTCCGTGAGGACACACTGGTTGTAATCGAAGCACTCGTCCACGACTACCACGTCTGCCGAGATAGGATTCTGCGAGTCGCGAGCGTAGGTCTTGCCGTTGAAACCGAGCAGCCTGTGAATCGTTGACGCTTCCCGACCGGTGGCTTCCTCAATACGCTTCGCGGCTTTGCCGGTTGGAGCGCAAAGCACGACCCGCAGATCGTGCTCGTCGCAGAGCCGGGTTATCGCGGCTATGGTGAATGTCTTTCCGGATCCCGCCCCGCCGGAGATAAGCGATATGGAATGCGCGGCCGCGTTGACGGCGGCCTCAAGCTGCCTGGTATTGAGGCGGGGTGCGACACGCGTAACGTCCGCCTGCAGGTCAGGCTTGTCACCAAGGCACGGACTGGGTTTCGCGCCGCCGGCGAACACCCGTGCCAGATCCTCCTCCATCTGCCGGATGAACGGCTTGGCCACGAGGAATCGGCAGTCGGCTGAGTAGCAGCTCAGAACTTTCTCGTCGATAAGATCATCGAGGTGCTTTTCGATCCGCTCTCGGCTGTCCAGGCAGTCCATCACGAGCAACTCGTTGGCCCGGTCGAGCAGGTCTTCGTATTCCACCCAGCAGTCGCCCTGGTCGAGGGCATCATCGACGCAGAACAGAATCCCAGCGCGAACGCGGCTTGGCTCGTCCTTGGCGACGCCCACCTGCCGAGCTATCTTGTCGATCCGCTTGAAGCCGAATCCATCGATCTGACCGACGATCACATACGGATCGCGTTCGATGATGCCGACCGCATTGTTGCCAAGCTTCTTCACCAGCTTCGTTACCTGATGATGTGTCAGCCCGTACGCGGCAAGCGCCGTCGTGGCCTGGTTCACATTGCTCGTTTCGAGCCAATGATCACGAAGAGCCTCGATAACGGAGATCGGCACTTTCGCTGCATCCGCGATCTTTTCTGGCTCGTCGATCAGGTACTGCTCGAAATCGGAGCCAAACCGCTCGGCAATGATTCTGGCCTTTGCCGGGCCGATGCCTTTGATATCGGGATTGTTCGCAAGGTAGTTGGCGAGCCCGCGGGCGTCCATCTGTCGGTCGAACTCCATGCTCGCGACCTCGAACTGGAAGCCATACTTTGGGTGCTTGATGAACTTGCCATGGAGCACGAGCGGCTGGTTCTCCTGAACCACCACATTTCCGGCAAACTGTATCCGGTCGCCGCGCTCCGTTATGAACCGTCCGGCTGAGAAGTCGGCGGACGAGAAGAAAACTCGCTCGACCTCTCCCCGGATTCGGGTGTGCTGGGTTGTTGCTGTTGCCATGAATCCTGAGCCCTCCGATGGTAGCGCAGCAGATACTCTTCAACGAACCGGCGCGCGCACTGCCGGTCAGAGCAGAAATAGACTGGGATGCCGTAGTCAACGATGATCGAGAGCGCGGCCCCCACGACTGAACTCGGATGAGCGCCGGAACGATAGGCTCCACTGAGGAGATCATCCAGTCCGGCTTCCACTACCACGCAGGCGCGGTCGTATTCGGCGAGCTTCAGAAGCTCCTTGCGAAAACGGTCTCTGTCGCGGATGACCGTGTGGACGAAGTCCTCGGTCGTCTTCCGCTCGACGGCGACTACGTGCTCCAGACCGGCGAGGGAATAGTCCCCCGCCGGTAGAGCACGCCGCTCGACGAGGAACCGTTGAGGAGGAAACGAATACGGCTCCTGTTCGCGCGTATCGACTACGACCGTGACGAGTTCGGCCATCTAGAACGGGGCGACAGTGTCGTCGTCTCCGGCAGGCAGATCCTCGACCACGATCCTGCGGTTGAAGTAGATGTTCTCGCTCTCGCCCTTGGTGCGCTTGGTGACCTCAAGCTTCACGTCGAGCAGATCGCCCAGTCTCGATGGCAGTTCGGAGAGCTTCTCGATATCCAGCCCGCAGGTGTGCAGGTCGGTCTTTAGCCACTTCAGGTTCTCTTTGCTAGCCATCACGCTGTTGCGCCAGAGCAGACGCCCGGCGAATCGTGGGCCGAGAATCTTCAGCGTCCACTTCAGCATCGGATTGCCGGAGGACTGAGCGCGGGTGAGTTCGACCTTGTCGACGTTCACCTGATACTTGCCGTCGGGAATGTCCTCGAACTCCCGCTCCTCGACGGGCGCTTCGGCAAAGTCATCATCGAACTGAGCGAGGTCGAGATCGGTCATGCCGGTGGTGTCGTAATCCTGTGTCATCGGGTTGCCTCCTTGGGTGCTTTCTTGGTGTCGGCCGTGGCGCTGAACGCCTCGGCGAACTTGGCGTAGTCGAGGTCGATCACTTCGGGGAGCTTGCCGGTGCGGTCACCGGCCTCGTAGTTCAGGCTGGGCTTCGTGCGCATGACCCGGCGAGCGGCCATCTTGCCGTCAGGCCCCGCAGCCGTCTCAATGTCACAGTAGAGAACCATGTCAACGAGGCCGAGAACGATCTTTCTGGCCTTCTCCGGCAGGGTGGGCACAGTCTTCGTATACTTGCCGGTGCGAGTCTCCATCTCCACGTCTTGCGAATGGGAGATGAGATACAAGCCGCAGGGCATGAACGCAAGCTTGTTCAGGACGCGCTGGAACTCGTTGTTGGTGAGAGCGAAGCCCTTGCCGTAGCCCAGATCCGACTCGTGCTCGATCTTGAACTTACGGCAGACGTGCTCGGCGCACATGCGATAGGCGTTGTCAACGGTGTCGAGAATCACGGTCTTGAACTCGTGATTGCCTTCGGCGATCTCCCCGCAGGCGGCCAGCAACTCGTCCCACGACCGAATCGGAACCTGGAATACCTCCAGGGAGTTCAAGCCAGGCTCGGTCGAGAGGAACAGCGCGCGGTCAGCGTGGGAACACCAGGTAGAGTTGTGCACCACGAAGTCATTGGCAATGAAATTGTGAGTATCCGGAACGGTCAGATCATATACTGGCTCAACCGTCGTGGGTTCGATGCTTCGTATTCTGTCGAACAGGATGGCACCCGTACGATCCAGCTGCGTGGGGTTCGCTCGGACATTGTAGAGAGCGGCTCGGACGGTTTCAGCCTTGACTGCTTTCTCGCCGGTGAACCCGATCTCATCAATGAACTTGACTACATCGTTTTTGCTTGCGACAAGAAGCTCAGCGCCGTAGAGTTCACCGTCCAGGAATCTGTTGCGAATCAGCGACACGATTCCAAAACGGAGTAGCAAGTGCTGGACTTGGCGAACCATTCTGATCGACGTCGAGCTGTAGCTGACCCTGCCCGTCGCCTCCATGCTGCCGTCGCAGGAGAACAGCTTGTTCAGAAACAGAGCGAGCTTCGGTTTCTTCAATCCGAACACGAATTCAGGGATGAACTTGTCAGGTGCGCGCAATCCCTGCAGGCCATATTCCTTCAGGAATGTGATCACGTTGTTTGGGGAACCGCCCTTGCCTCGCACACGAACATGCGTTATGCCCCTGGAGTTGTCGTACTCGACACACTCGTCCCCGTGTCTTTCTACCGCTGCCTCGAAGTCAAGACGGACCTCGGGGTCAAGCTTAGTGAATACAGGAGATCCGCTCTCATTGAGGGATCCATCAGCAAGTAGATATGCGAGAATAGTAAGCAGGTCGTCATCTGTGCGCGTGCAGCCGTATAGACTCGGGTGTTCCGCGACCACGGCGACTCTGTCACACTCTCGAAGCTCCGAAAGAGACTTCCATCCATCTCTTGTCAGAAACGGATGATTCGCGGTTGCCTCGATGGTGCGGCCGGTCTGGGTGGTCAACTTGAACAGTTGGTCCGGTTCGTTGCACATATACGCACTCGGCTCGGCTTCGACAATGCATCCGGCCGCAGCCAATGTGTGAACTGATCCTGCCTGTGATTCCACAACCTCACGAATTGTGTGGGGTCGGCCGGTGCCTGGGTCGATGATCGTGGTGTCACCTTTCAGGCACTTTCCTATCTTTGTTGCGCCGTAGACCAAAACCGTCAGGTCGGACAGGTTGGGCTTCGGCGGTGTCTTCTGGGTTGGAAGTAACATCAGAATGCCTCCTTGTGGGCGGTTGGTATCTCGGAATCCGACCGCAGCTCCTCGTGCGGTGGTTTCGTCTCATAAAAGTTGGCGATCACGTTCTCACTGCCGTTTGACCGGCACAGCGGGAAGTATGCGCACGTCCGATGGTTGGCGAAGCAGTAGAATGTATTCCGGTAGAACGCGTCTCGACGCCTGCAATCCAGGAACTGCTGGGTGAGCTCCCAGAGGTCGCTCTTCATCGCATTGAACTGGTCGCGCGAGATGTAGAGCGCCTCTCGATGGAACATGTCAGGCTCGGCATATTTGGCCGCGAGCCTAGCCTGGAAGTCCTCGTCCGACTCCGGCAGCTTCCGAGTGGCGGAAGACTTGCCGGTCTTGGACTTCGCCAGAAGCTCCGCGCGGCGGGATTCGAACTCGGCTTCCGTCTCGCCCTTGCCCTGCTGGAGCTTAGCTTTGACGAGCACGTTGTAGATGACGCCGGCGATCTTGATGCCGAGCGTTTGCTCGATGTAGCACGCGTACAGCGTGATCTGCAGGTCGGTCCAGAGCTTCTCAAGGTAGTCAGCGTCGACCTGAGAAGCTGTCTTGTGCTCCAGGATGTAGTGCTCCCGGCCACGGCGAACTATGCCGTCGACCTTGCCCGCTATGGTCAGGCTCCGAGAGCACGCGCCGGTCGCGGGGTTTATGATCCTGCCCTCGAACGTTTTCTCAAGGGCGACGATCTCGAAGTCCTCAGTCGGGTAGCGAGCGGCATAACCCTTCATCATCGCCGTCGCCAGGTGCCAGTCCGACTTCTGCGATTCGTCTTGCGCCCGGTTCGGCAGTGACCTGTCGAGATAGTCGAGCACGGAATCCAGCCCACTTCCGCCGTGCCACATCTCAAGGCACGTGTGGATAAGCGTTCCGAATGAGAGGGCCTGGTCCCGGCCAATGGGGACCAGTTCTCTCAGATACCTCCACTCGCAGGCTTTTCGGCAGTTGCGGAACGCGTTCCAGAATGAGTAGGTGGTGAGCAGGCGTTCCATCAGATGAATGCTCCGTAGAGGTCGAGCATGTCTCCGAGCTGTCCTTTGCACTCGACCATCTCAGTTCGGAAACACCCGCCGGAGTTGTTGTTCATGAAACCGGCGAGCACTCTGGCCAAGTCAGCGCCGAGCTGAGTTTCGGCGTCTATCAGGCAGGTTCTAGCTCGCTTGTTCACCGCGAACTTCCCGTCTATCATCATCGCCTGCTCGCCATGTATCGACTCGACGGCGATGGTAGACAGACCGAGGGCCTTTTCGACATCGTCCATGGAGACTTCAGGCTCAAAGCTGAATCTGTATGCTGTGCGAATCATGGTTCCTCCGTTTTCCGGCTGTGGGGCGCCCCTAATGGCTACATATGCGGAAACTCCACGAAATGACGAAGCCGCCGCCAGTCTTGGTCTCCGCGCGATATGAGCGAAAACTCGCTATTGACCGGCATTATCGCCGGTGATATAATTCTGTATGCTCTGGCAAACAGACGCATTGCCGAAGGTTTCTCGGGCTGGAAAGGAGGTGGTGATGGTGACGGAATCGGGCCAGGATACGGAGGCGGGCAGAAGGCGAGGTCGGAAGCCAGTATCGGGTCTTACCGAGCATCAACTACGCACGCTGCGGGTGATCCAGCAGTATATCGAAGAACACGGCATACCCCCGACTGTGGCGGAGTTGTCGATGGCGTTGGGCCTTACACGATCCACTATCCAGGATCAGATCGGCCAGTTGGTTCGCAAAGGATATCTCAACCGTGAGAGCGGCAGGGCGCGCAGCATGTCGGTTCAGCAGGAGCCGGACGGATTACCTGGCACGCTATTCTCGGTTCCCATAGTGGGCGAGGTAGCCGCGGGAGCGCCTATTCTTGCCCAGGAGAATATCGTCGGAGAGATACTCGTTGAGAGTCTAGCTCTTCGTGGCGGCAGGCATTTCGCTTTGGAGGTCGACGGAACAAGCATGGTCGATGCCGGGATCGAACCGGGCGATCTGATCATTGTCCGGCAGCAGCAATCGGCCGAAAGCGGCGACATCGTCGTTGCCATGGTGGAAGGCGAGGCAACGGTCAAGAGGCTTTGGTTCGCCGAAGGCAGAGTCGAGCTTCGACCGGAGAACACGAGCTTCAAGCCGATAGTCCTCGGGCCGGACGACCAGATAAGCATCATCGGCAAGGTAATCGCGGTACGGCGCAGGGCACAGGACTCTATCATCAACCAGGAATAGAACCGCCGAGAGCGGTTCAGAAGGGAAACAAATGGCAACCTACGATCTTAAGAGATTCGCCCGAGTTCATATCCTCAAGTCCTTCAAACCCGCGCACTTGGCTGAGTTCTTCGAGCCATACCGCGAGTACTTTGCCAGCAGGCAATTCGATCTATCCAAGATCGGCAATGACATGAGTGTGGAAGACTTCAACGCTATGCTCGGCGTCCTGATCAATCCGGACACCGATACTCCCCAGCGCTTGATCGATGCGCTCTATCATGTTGACGAGATGGCCACTTCCGAAGGAATGGAGACTCTGATTGCTGAGTACGGCAAGGCCGGGTATTTCTTCGACGACCCCGATCCAACTCCGGCGGATGTTGCGGTGCGCGCCTGGACAATGAACAGCAGGCTTTTCGAATCCACCTACGCGAAACTCAGCAGACTGAAGCCTCGCGTGTATCGCTTCTATCAGGGCGCGTCAGATGGACACTCGGAGCCCCTCGGAGAACAGGCTCTCCTCGCGCTGGAAAAGGACCTGAACGACTGGTCTGAGAAGAACAAGCTCGGAAGACACTGCAGGGTGTTTCCGTTCATCGGCGACGGTGACCACTGCTACATCGTCAGGCGCGGCAAGCCGCACGCCAGGGTATCGACGATAAACAAGGGCGAGTCCTCGTGCGCATTCTTTCAACCGGAAACCTTCGATGCTGTGGCCTATGACCTGGAAACCGGACAACTGCGAGTTGCGGCGGGTACCAGGGGTACCGTGAAGCTCTACAGGACCACGTTCGGAAAGCACATGTTCGGCAGCGAGGATCATTTTCCGGAGGCTTCCCTATACGATCTGCAGTCGCTTCTTAGCAAAGGCCGCGAGTGCCTCCTATGCGACGATATACCCGGCATGGTCGGCGTCAAGCTGTGCAAGATACAGGTGTCACTGGGCGGCGGACACGACGGCTCCACGACCTGGGAGGCGTCCGACGTATACGAGATACCGGAGTTTCTTGAGAGGACGGCTCCGGATGCCACAGTGCTCTCGGCCTCCTTCGCGGTCAAGTTCAGCGGAAGCACTCGTGCGCGGACCTCGGAAGTGAAACCTCCGAACAGCCTCAAGTATCGCAGGGACGGCGACGGGCGGATCATGGAGAGGTGGCTGCGAGCGAGGCGACTCGCCATAAGAGACGAAAGACTGCGGGAGGCCGGATAGCTTGTCCGATCTCCCCCGCCTATTGAGAACTCTCGAGACGTTGCCGGGACTCAGCGCGACGAATGCTGAATGGCGTCTGAGGACCGGCGACGCCTATCCGCTCGTAGAAAACCTCCTGAAACCAACGGGGCATATCGCCGACAGGATGCCGTGCCCCAGCCCATTGCTTGGCCTGCACTACCATGCGGTGCATGAGTATGATGACGGCACCGCGGAGGCGGTGTTCCTCGACGACACCCACGACTGCCCTTCCTTCCTAGTTAAGAGACATGAACGAGCGATAATGACGCCCGACATGGCCGGCCTATGCAGACGGGTATGCCTTGCGCTTGGACTCGATCCCGAAACCGAGGGGCTGTCGCTTCCTCGGGGCATATATGAGGTAGGCTGCTATTATCCGCTGGAGTCGTTTCGCTTTCCGGTCGTGCTTGCTCTGAAGCCAACTGTGGTCGAGGCCGAGGAGTCTTTGCACGCGGTCGCGGCTCTAAGAGACGGCGAGTTCATATTCCTCACGGCAACCCCGACTCGCTTCTCCGACAGGTCCGCAAAGCTGATCACCGCGCGCAGCGTCTTGGCAAGAGCGCTTACCCAGTGTCTGATCGCCTCAGAGAACACGTTGGCACCCACCAAGTCATGGAGCGCCGACATCGCCGCGTTCCGAGACAAGGTCGTACCGAAGTCGGGACCGGTCATGGAATTCTTCGAGACACCGCCAAGGTCCAAGTGGACGGACGTAGCGATCCGGTTTGTCGACGGGTACACGGTATTTGTGGATGTCGCGGGGACTACCGGTCGCTACAGTTACACAGAAATGGGGATGGCAAACCGAAGGGAGTCCAAGCCCTCAAAGCAGTGGGAGTTCCTGGAGAAGATAGCCGATAACCACGGCGTCATAGACTTCCACATCGGTAACCCCGACAAGAACCCGAGCTGGAAGTTCGAGCTGTCATCCAACCTGCGTGCGTTCTTCCGAATCGACGATGATCCGTTCTGGCCGTATGACCCCGTGAACCACTACTGGGAAGCCAAGTTCAGACTCACACCCGTCCAAGACCTCTGATCGTAATCCGCGTAGTCCCCCTCCGCGCTGAACATGCCGTTCAAATTTGGCCGGTAGTGAAATCTCGGCGCGGACTTTTTTTTCGTCGCGCCCCAGTCGGCGAATTCCGGTTCGGGCTCCTGGGTCTGCACGCATATCGACACACGCCTCGACCTCGTCTCCGGCCTGCCCCTTTCAAATTTGACCATCTCCGGGTGAGCTTGCATCGCGCTGTAATCCACGCGGTGTGGGCGCATCACCAGGAGGTGCGACCCATGACTTACCTGATGCGCGGTCCGCATCCGGCGATACCCGTCGGCCTCCTCGGCCAAGGAGACGCGACATGGGTATCCCGACAAACTACCCCGGACTCACCCCGGAAATGGTGAAGCTCATCAAAGGCAGGGCCTACACGTTGTCCGGCAGCTACGGACATACCCCCGAGGATAGAGAGGATCTGGAACAGGAAATGGCTCTGCATCTGCTCGCTGCCTTGCCCAAACACGATCCGGCCAGGAGCAGCCTCGCGACGTTCGCCAATCGAGTCATTGAGTCTTGGACTAAGATGCTCGTTCGTGAGCGCCGCGCGGGTTGCAGAGACTACACGGCTGTCGACTGCTCACTAGATGACCCGCGCTATGGTGAGGATGGAGAACGCTCGACGCTGGGTGATGTCATCGGGGAAGATGATGTCTCAACGCTCGCAGGACGAGCGACGCTCGGACGCATCGAAGCGGTCGAACTCAAGGTTGCTGTAGAGACCGTGATAGCCACACTCCCGCCGGTTCACCGCGAACTATGCTTCGCGCTTATGAACCAGACGGTCGGGCAGGTAAGCACATCCTCCGGCATACCTCGCACCACAATAGCATCCCGTACCAAGCTGATACGTAGGGTCTTCGAGGATGCCGGACTCGGCACGAACAAGCCGTTTCGTCGAAACCCGAAGTCTTCGCATATGTAGCCATTAGGGGCACACCTCATCATTGCCCAAGGAGCGCGGCTAATGGCACAGACCACCAATCCCAGTTGGATGACCTTCGACGAACGAATGACCGAGGTGGCGGCGATACTCGCTGCCGGAATACTGCGCAGGAGGAAACGCGAGATGAGCCAGACGAGGAAAGACCGCACGCTTGCAGACAATGGACTTGATGTTTTCGCGGAAAAGAGCGTTCATTGGAACAACAAACCGCTTCCGAAGGGGGAGAGCCGATGAGCGCGTCGAGAATCGGGCTTGACCCAGAGTTCGCAAAGAAGCTAGATCTCTTCGAGAGGAAGCTTGCCGACAGCGGCATAAAAGTCGTCCTGACCTGGGGCTACAGGTCCATCGAGAGCCAGAACCAGCTATATGCCAAGGGTCGAACCGCTCCGGGAAGCATTGTAACCAATGCGCGCGGCGGATACTCCTGGCACAACTTCGGTTTGGCGGCCGACTATGCCTTCGTCATTGACGGCAAGGTCACCTGGAACGGCCCGTGGGACGCGTTCGGACGTATCGCCCGGCAGTGCGGCCTGGAATGGGGCGGCGACTGGAAGAAGTTCACGGATCGCCCGCACGTCCAGTGGACCAAGGGCAGAACGCTCGCCCAGATGCGCGCGGCGGCGAAACGGGCCAAGCAGTGACCTCTCTTCGGAAGCGATATCTTGGGGGTGATGAATGAAGACAACCGACGAAACTGGTGACGCAGTTCTGAAGCAGATTGCTGACCTGCAGAACCTGTCGCATGCCCAACTACAGCAGCTCTGGCGCACGCTCTACGGCAAGGACCCAACAGCATCCAACCGGCCGTATCTCGTCAAACGGCTGGCCTACCGGATACAGGAGATAGCATACGGAGGATTGAGCGATAAGTCGCGAAAGATGATGGACGACATTCTGGACTCGCGCGGGTTCGATGAGAACGGCGGCAGTCTCGATGGACGGCGCACCGAGAGAAAGCGCAAGGTTGGTGTGCCGGTCGTTGGGACAAGGCTGGTGCGAGAGTGGAACGGCAGAACGTATGAGGTGACCGTGGTCTACGGCGGGTTCGAGTATGAAGGACGACGTTACAGGTCACTCACCGCCATCGCTACAGCGATTACCGGCACTCACTGGAACGGGCGCACCTTCTTCGGCCTGAAGGAATCGCACAAGAAGAACGGCAGGTATGGCCAATGAACAAGACACAGAGCGTGACCACCCCGCGCGTTCGTTGCGCGATCTACACGCGAAAAAGCACCGAAGAGGGACTGGAGCAGGAGTTCAATAGCCTGGATGCCCAGCGCGAAGCCGCCGAAGCGTTTATCATAAGTCAACGGCACGAGGGCTGGACCGTTGTGCCGCAACGCTACGATGACGGAGGCTTCTCGGGCGGAACGATGGATCGTCCGGCCCTTGAGCGGTTGCTCCAGGACGTAGAGAACCACCGAGTCGATTGCGTAGTGGTCTACAAGGTCGACAGGCTCTCCCGGTCGCTCCTTGATTTTGCCAAGATAATTGAGGTGTTCGATCGCAATGGCGTTTCATTCGTTAGCGTGACTCAGCAGTTCAATACCAGCACATCAATGGGACGTCTCATCCTAAACGTGCTTCTCTCGTTCGCCCAGTTCGAGCGGGAGATCATCGGGGAACGCATTCGTGACAAGGTCGCCGCCGCCAAACGTAAAGGCAAGTTCACCGGGGGCACCCCACCGTTGGGCTATGACGTCGACCCGGAGAAGACGCGCCTTGTGGTCAATCCGGACGAAGCGCGACTGGTGCGCCACATCTTCAAGCGGTTCGCGGAGATAGGATCACCTCTGACGGTTGCCGACGAGCTCAACAAGAAGGGAATGACCACCAAAGCCTGGATGACCAAGAACGGCACGTTCCGCGAGGGCAAACCCTGGAACAAGACGCACATCTACCGGGTGCTGTATAACAGGACCTACCTCGGTGAGGTAATTCACAAAGACGAAACCTACTGTCAACGTCCGCCCGCATGTGCACCACCCATGGTCGGGTCATGTGCACCACCTAGAATGTGTGTGAGCCGCTGCTGAGACTTGTTGTCAGGCGGTTTGCGAAACCGCGTTTTCTGGCGGCTGTG
>Ga0272448_1002623_pt1 | contig 22239 bp, 18 predicted proteins | sample YNPCB0191_FD_202220 | JGI IMG/M metagenome (GOLD analysis project Ga0272448, IMG submission 202220) | Hot spring sediment microbial communities from Yellowstone National Park, WY, United States - YNP-CB-019-1 | ecosystem: Environmental > Aquatic > Thermal springs > Hot (42-90C) > Sediment... | reverse complement strand
AAAAAAGAAGGAATAGAAAAACGGTAGTATTTTAGCCGAATGGAGATACCCTTGGAGGGACCTGCTTGTCAGGTCTGCTGCGGGCGGGAGAAGCACGCCCCTGCATACTTGGAGGGTCTGCTTTGGATCGCCGCTTTTGCGGGCACGACCAACGTGTCCTTCCCTTCGGCTAATTTGACTGTATCCACCCAGCCAGGCCCCTACAACATGTAGGGGCAAGAATTGGCCGGAACCCCACAAATTGTGGTAATTACTTCCGGTGGATACCGTCAACCTAAAATGTTACGGGAGAAGAAATTTTTCGGAGCGTACTTCATCCGGCTGGTTGTTAAAGTCTGGCGAAAAGCCAACATTCCCTATGGGGAGCAGACGCTTTGGGGAGCTTACTGGGCCAGCTCTTGCAATCGGCGATCCACGCGGGTTTTGGTCAAGCCGGACACATGGGATTGGACGCGACGGTACCAATACCCGGCCCGAGCCCGATAAGCCTCTTTGAGGGTTTCATTGGCGGTGGTGTCGGCGGCTTCCCACCATTTGTCCCCCAGTTCGACCATTTTGGGATACTCCGTGGGAGCGGCCAATTCCAAGTCGGCTAAAGCTTTCAAAGCAGGATGGTTGCCTTTGGCTAGGTGTCGCAACCCGGAGGGCCATTCCTGTTTCGCAAAACAGAGGTAAGAGCCATAGGCTAAATTGGCGTCCGGATCATCGGGATTTGTCTGGAGCTGGGCGCTGGCTTTGAGAAAAGCTTCATAGCGGGGCTGGAAATCCTCCAACTTTCGACGGACCGCCGCTGCTTTTTTGATGGTCAAGGAGTCGCTGGCTTTGCGGGCCATTTCTAGGGCCGACGCAGCCAGCCGAACCGCCTCCGCCAATTTGTCTTTACCAAACGCCTCCTGGGCGAGGTCCAAGGCGATCTGGGCGGCCGCTTTATTGGCGGGCGCGGTGCGGCCTCGTTTGGCCGCCTCCTCAAAAAATGCCGCACCGAACTCTACGAAGTCCACCTCAAAATTTTGGGCAATCCGTCGGAGACTCCGATCCAGCACGTCCTTATTCCCGGACTCCAACGCTAGATTTCTCGCCTCCACAAACAGCATGTATTGGGCCGGAGGATTGTCCCGGGTTTCTGTACCCTGACGATAAAGCAGGTCGGCTAACTTTGCTTTTTCGTCCGGCTTCTGGGCAGCTTTATACTCCTTCTCAAAGATTTGCCGAATCTCGGCCAACATTTTCTGTTGGGTTTCCGGATCGGGGATGGGGTGCTTCAGCGGCTTGGGCGGAGGTTGTTCTGGCTTTGGTTCCGGCTTGGGTGGCGGCTGTTCCGGCTTCGGTTCCGGAGGTTTTTCTGGCGGCGGTTTGGAACCGGGGCCCATCTCAGGTGGAGGGGCTTTAGACCGGGCCGCCTGAGCCACTTTCAATTCCTCTGCAAACTCCTCCGCCTGGAAAACTTTTTTTGCAATGGCCTCTTGGAGGAGTCGTTCTGCTTCGGCTAGATCGCCCTGAGAATCGAAAAGCAAGGCAGCTACTTGAGCTAACAGGGCAGAAGGATTGTCGGGCAGTTTTCGTCGGGCCAAAACCAGGGCCAATCCAATAGGCATATCTTGGAGCGTAACCCATCGCTTCTGACCATCGAGGGCAATCTCCAGTTTCTGTTTATCCTCGGAAACGCCGGTAATCAGGACTTCTTGCTTCGAGGGTTCCAGAAGGATTTTCTCGTCGATGCGGAGGTGGGACAAAGCCTCGGCAGCGGCTTTCCAAAAGTCCTCCAAGGCGATGATGGCGATGTTCAACCGGGCCGCTTCGGCGGCTTCCGGCGACCCCATGGGCGCCATCCGTTGGGCCCAGTCAAGGTATTTGCGGGCGGAGGGTATATCCCGCTGGGCCAATGCCCGGCGAACCGCCTGGAGGCTATCTCGTGCGGGCGGCAATCGGGGAGGTTCCGGCGGCTTGGGCTTTTCGGGAAGCGGCGGTTTGGGCTTCTCTTGGGGAGGATGTTTTGCCGGCTTTTCTGGCCCAGCAGGCGGGGGAGAAACAGGACCGGGAGTCGGTTTTTCTTCTTCTGAGGAGGTGGGCGGAGGCACAGCGGTCTGTTGGGACGATTTTTGCACCACCACCGCCACGATCAAACCCACCAGGACCAAAATCACCGCTACCAAAACCGTGGCTACGAAAGAAAACCAAGAGGAAACAGGTCGGATTTCGGCGGCTTCTGGTTCTGCAGGGGCGGTTTCCAGCGGCGCGGACGGAACGAAAGGGGGATTTAACGGCCAAAGCCCTCCTGGCGGAGGTTGGCCGGGAACAGAAACCGTCGTCAGCGGCGGCATATACTGTTGGGCAGCCTGTTGGGCCAGCAGTTGAGCGTCGTACTGGGCTTTCTTCTCCGGATTCAACAGACAGATCTTCGCCGCCGCCAATTCGTTGAGAATCTTTTGCGACAGCGCCGAGTGTTTCCCCGTCTGGAAGGTCCGCACATGGGCCATCTGCCGATCCGCCGCATTGCTGATGACCTCCGGATCCGACTCAAACAGTTCGATCCCCAGCAGCCGATAGTAATTCGGCGGCCGTTGCGGGTCCCGAATGCCTAACCAGTGCAAATAGGGATCAAACGACTCGGCCATGAGCTCACCTACCCTGCTTACTACTTCACGAACACTCTGCGCCGGTTATTTTACTTTTTATTATCTTTTTCCACGAGAACCCTTGCAAGGAACCCGGGCCGCCAAGGGCAACCAGAGGGTGGCTCGATGGTGGGGGATTCCTGGGCGATTTCCCGCGGGGATAGGGGTTGCCCCCTGGGCTTCGAGCGAACGGCAGCAGGTTTGCCAGCAGAAAGCGTCCAAGAAGATGGCCTCCGAGGCGGTCTCGAAATGCCATTTTTTCCCCTAAGGCACGACCCACCGGCGGCCCCTAGACTGCCCAAAATCCTAATCCAACGGGCATTTGGGTAAACCGGAAGAGTTTGGAAACGGTTCGGGGCCGCCGCCCGGCTGCCCATTTCGGGACAGCCTTTCAGATCAGGGACCGGCCTCTTCTCGGAGGCTTTTAAACAGCGGGAGGTGGCGATAATAGACTTCCAGCATGAGCAGGTGCATGGCGGTTACATAGAGTCGGCCGCCGTCGTGAGCGAATCGGTCTGGCACGGGCCGAACAGGGTCCCAACTTCCTGTCAGAGGACCTTGCTGGATTTGGCTGGTCTCCAAATAAGGCCGGAGTTTATGGTTCCAAGCCTCCCAATAGGCGCCGGCCATTTGGAACATGACCTGGGTGGCGTAGTACCAGTAGTAGGCGTCTCGGGTGGGCCGGTCGGGCGTACCGAGTTCGGGGAGATTGGCCTGCAAGAACTCCGCCCCTCGCTGGAGCAAGGGATGGTCTCGGTTCCAACCCAGATACATCCGCATGAGCATGGCTTCGGCGGTCATGGACATGGTCGGTTCGCGCCAGAATGCGGGGTCGGCCTCGCTCGGGAAGGGGTTATAGACGTATCGGGCGCCGTCGGCGCCAGGGGCCTTGGCCAATTCCAACCAACGGGAGACCAAATCCAAGGTGGAGGAGGGTATGGGTAAGCCGGCCATTTGGGCGCTTTTCAGGGCCATCAGTTGCCAGCCGCTCACCGAAGTATCCGAACCTTCTCGGGGTCGGTATCGCCAGCCCCCGCGGGTGGGGTGCTGGGCGGCCACAATAAAAGCGATGGCCTGTTCCGCCGGTTGACGCAGACCAGGGTCTCGGGTCATCCCATAGGCTTCGCACAGGGCGATGGCGGCGATTCCGTGGCTATAGAGCCAGGTATCTGGCGTTCCTTGGGCATAGCCCCAGAGGTCGCCGTTCTCCTTTTGGTTGGCCAACAGCCATTCCAACCCTCGTTGGACCTGGGTGCGATAGGGCCCTTCCTGGTGGGTGTAGCCAGCTCCTAGAAAAGCCAATAGGACTAACCCCGTGGCCGCACTATCCGACTCTTGTCGGCCTGGCAAAAAGACCGCCTCCCGAACGGTCTGAGCCAATTGACTCCAGCCGGCCGCATCTAATCCGCCGGAAGCTCGTCGCTCCAAGAGCCGTTGGATAACCGCCCGACGCTGTTGCCCTTGTTGCGCTGGGTCCGGACCTGCGGTTTCTTGAAGGAGCTGTTCTGCCATTTTTCCTAGCAAATCCGGTTGTTGGCGGGCTTGGAGTTCTGCTGGCCAAGTTTCCAGGGATTCCGGGATAGCATGGAAGCGCCATCGTCCGTCGGGCCATTGAAGTTTGGCCAAAAAGGCTAATCCCCGCTCCACGGCCTGTTCGGAGGCTTCACTGCCGCCGTATTTTTGGGCCTCTTGGCCGCGACGGGCAGGATGCCGTTGCCGGAACGCTTCTGCCGGGGCTGCTCGGCCGTCGATGGTCAATCGGCTTGCCGACCGGTCCAGGAGGAATCGCCCTGGAAGGGCGAAGTGGATTTCTTCGCTCAGCGGCTGGGCCCGCCGGGTCGGAACCCCTGCCGAGGCTAAAGGCCATTCGCTCACCCCTCCCACCCCAAGGCGAGCAGGAATATGCACCGGGAGTGCTCCGGCCTGTCGGCCCAGTTGGACCCCTTCCCCGCCCAGGCTACCCACAGCACCCTGAGGAGAACCTGATGGGGCGTCGGCGCCTGGAGGGCCGCCCGAACCAGCCGGTTCCGTGGCCATGTCGGCTTCTGAACCAGGCAGATTAGTCCGCACAGATCGTGGGATGGCTGTTCCGGCCAAGGCCTGGCCCAGTTGGCCATCGCCGGATTCCTTTTGTCGGGCCTTCGCCCCACCGGTGCCCACCGCCGCCCCTCCGGGCAGCCCCGATGCGGAGCTGAGAGAACCGCCCGGCGTAAGGCCTTCTGCTCCGGGCCGTCCCGAGCCAAGGGAATCTGGCAGCCCCGCGCCGGAGCGATCCCCGCCCGCCAGAGCCGGTTCCACCAAATCGCCAGACGCTGCGCCGCTGGAGGGAGTTCCTTTTTGTGGGCTTCCTCCAGATGTTGAAGACGTACCGGTTTCCGGAATCTTTCCAGCCAGGTCGGCGGTAGGGAGTCGGCCTGCTTGTCGTCGTGGACTGGGCAATCCTGCTTCCTGAGGCCAACCGGCGTTGGCATCTCCACCGCCGCCGGAACGACGCAGTTGGGCCAAAGCCACCGCGCCGCCCCCGGAAGGAATTTGCCAGGAGACTTCTCCCGCGGAGCGGTTGCCCGGCACTCCGCTGCCGGCAGAGGCTCGGCCTACCGAGATCACCCCGGGTTGGAGGGCGCCGACCTGCTGGGCGGATCCGCTTCCGGAACCTGTCATCGCCAAACCAGCCTGGGTGGACTGTCCGGACGCTGTCTGAGTAGCGGTTCCATCCAAGCCAGCCAATCGGTCGGTCCCGGTGCTGGTCCGACCGAGTTCCGGACGCTGACCGAAACTCCAGGCCGGTCCTCCGGCCTCCGATACTCTTGGAGCCCCGGTAACCGCGGGGCCTGCGCCGGAGGGCGTGGTGGGACTCAGGTCGGCAGAGGCAGCACGGGCTTGGCCCATGGGCGCTCCGGGCGATTGCCGAGCCACGGGTGTTTGGGAGCCGGCTTCCCATCGACGGAGTTGGTCGCCGCCGGAACTTTGGGCCGATCCTACAGCACCGGCCAACGAAGCCTCTTCATGGGGAGCAGCGGCCGAGGGGATGGCAGCGCCCGGCTGGCGTCGGGGCAAAAGGGCGACTGTCTGGGCCGGTTCGACAAGACCTTCGCTTCCTTGTTCGGAGGCTTGGACTCGACGGGCTGCCGCCGCCGGCTGAGGCAAACCGACCCCAGTTACCGGATGCATTGCCCCGGCCAGAGCTTGGGCCGGACGATGTCCAGGAATCCCTAGGGACTGTGCGAGCGGCTGAACTGGCGCCGAATCGGCCTGTCCGACCGGCAGGGACGATGGTTCTGATGTAGCCGTCGGACGAGGTTGTTCTCCGGCCGATGCTGCAAACCGAGGCAGGTCTGCCGATCGAGGAGCGGTTGGATGGGCTGGTCCTGCTTGAAGTTGCCAACCCGCTAATGCGGGCGTTTCCGGCCGGCGCAGCGGCGCCACGACCGCCGGTCCAGCAGGAGTGGACACAGCGGCCGGGGTGTCTATAGGACCTGGTCGATCCGCCCATCGTCCCATCGTCGGATTTTGCCTAGCTACGGCGACCTGGGCTGGCGTAAGCGGCGTCTGAACCTCAGGGGCCGCTGCCAGTTCCGGCAGAGGTTCTTCGTGGAGAGCGGCTTTGTCGGCCCGCTGGGGTTGCCGGGCCGAAACCCGATCCGGCGTCTGGGCGATTTGCGGCGTAGGCTCCCAGGTCCGCTGGACCATCGACGACCGAGGCGGCGGCTGAGGGGTGGGCGTTTGAAGTTCCGAAGTCGGTTTCCTATCTACCGGCATGGTCTGGAAACGCTCCAACGCCAAAGCCCGGGGCTGATACGGAGACGCTCGCTGCGGTGCGAGAGCGGCTTGGGGCGGCGGGGCTTCCGCCTGGACTTTCGGCGAAGGCGCCGGACGTACAGGCCGGTTCGCGTTGGCTTGGTCCACTGCCGGAGCTTCCGGAGGAGGTTGAATTTCCCGACGGGCGGGAGCGACTGGCGCCGGAGTCGGTCGCTCCATCACCGGAGGCGATGTCTTCGCCAGCCAGGCACGAGGCGGTTCGCTCGGCGGACGCTGGACTATCTCCGTCGGCGCTGACGGCCCCTTCGGAGGAGCGGCCGGTCGAATCTCCGGCAAAGGAAGCGGTCGGATCGGCTCCTGCCGAAGTTCCGTCAGTTGCCGACGGATTTGCTCCCCGGAGAACTCGGCTCGATGGGGCGGCGACACTTCCCGACGCTCCTGCTGGGGCAAAGGCGTTGGTTCCGGTTCCGCCCGCTTCGGCGTCGGAACCAAAGGCTTTTCTAGAATGGGCGGACGGCTTTCCTGGGATGATTTGGGCCATTGGGGCGTCTGAGGCTGCGGCAACGGCCCCTCCACCGGCCGATGGTATTCACTAGGAATTTCCTCCCGCTCCATCACCGATTCGGGATAGTCGGGTACGGTGAGCTCGGCGAGTTGTTCCACTTGGTCGGGGCCTGTTTCCGCCTGCACTACAAGCCGATAATACCCTACCCCCAAACTCAATAGTAACCATAAATGCACCAGCAAACTGAACAGGGCGGCAATTTTGATCCGTTGTTTCAGTCGGCCGCGAACCCAATGCACCCCCACAAACCACACCGCCAGCGTCAGCCCCACCGTAATAAGCTGAACATAGGCGTTGTAGAAAACCCTGGGGTCGTCGAATCGGCTCAGGCCCAAGATCAGCCCCACCACAAACCCGGCCAAAATCACGATGAGCAAATTGATCGGCCAAAGCTGGTCTTCCAGCTCCTCATAGGGAACGATCCGCACAGGGCGTATCTGTCGGCGTACCGGCGGCGCCATAGGCGACGGTCTCCTAAAAATCCCAGACAGATGGGTTCAGTTTTCCTATTTTCCCATGAGGTCCTTGCCGCGCAGGTCGCCTAGGGCGGGCTGGTTTTGGGTAGGACCCCAGGGGTTCGAGGCGGTTCCCGGGTTGTAACTCGATAATCTCGGATGCCTGTTTTTTTACAGACGTTGATGGCGGCGACGATCGGCTGCCATCGGCAATCCCGGTCCGCCCGAATGATGACCGATGCCCGACCAGGGTTGCTGGCCGCCGCTCGTCGGCATATTCGTTCCAGTTCTTCGATGGACACGATTTTGGCCGTGACAAAATATCGCCCCTGCCGATCAATATTGATAAAAAGTTCACGTGGTTTGCTGACCAACGGCTGAGCTTCCGAAGCGTCCGGCAGATTGACCTCCAATTCCCGTTCCTCTTCTGCAAATCGGGTGGCCACCAAAAAGAAAATCAATAGGTTAAAGACCATGTCGATCATCGGCGTCAGACTCAGACTGGCTAACGCCTCGCCTTTTTTGATCTTTACGCTCATGGCGGTCTGTTCCGGTTTTGGGGAGAAGTGACCTACGTCTTTTTGTTCGTTGCCGGGAAGCGTCCCTCCCGGTGCTTATCACCTTGCTGGGAAAGGGGAGGGGTTATTTTCGTCCGGCCGGCGCCGGCGGCGGTTCCACCGACAACCGTTCCAGTTCCTCCGGGCTGATGCGGAGTCGGCCTTCGTAGCGTTCCAATTGCGGCAGCACCCCTTGGAGAATCTGGTCCAATTCCCGGAAGAGTTTTTCGATTTGGGTTTCAAACAGGTGGGCGGCAATGGCCGCCGGAATGGCCACACACAGTCCCGCAAACGTGGTCACCAAGGCGGTATAAATTCCGTCGGCCAATTTTTGGGCTTTATTGGCCCCGGTGGGCAGATTGGCCGTCACGAAAAACGCCATGATCATCCCTTGCACGGTGCCCAAAAGGCCCAGCAGCGGAGCGACTCCGGCCGTCAGGTTCAACCACCGGACATTGGCATACAATCGGGCAGCTTCTCGGTCGTTGGCCTGGACGACCGTCTGTTCCAGTTCGGGCAAGGGACGACCGACTTTCAGGAGCATGGCCCGGATCACGTTGGCCGCCGCCGAGGGATACCGTTGGGCGAGCCGATACGCCGCCCGGGGATCCAGACCGCCCGGTTGACCGGCCAACTTGCCCAACCCCGCAATCAGTCCCGGAGGAATCACCTTGCGGCGGCGAAGGGCCAAGGCCCGTTCCACAATGAACATCAGCGCCACCAGCGACAGCAGCCCGATGGGAATCATCAGCGGGCCGCCTTTGAGCATCGTCTCCAGAAAGTTGAAAGCGGCCGTCTCTCCTTCCGTCGAGCCTGCACCAGCCTGGCCCGATGCGGCTGGTTGGGCTGGGGCTTCTGAGAGGGCTTGTTCGGCTAGCCGATCCGCCTCGGCCAGGCGCTCCGCCTGCTGGTCCGGTGTGTCTGGAGGAGGAGTCGGCTGCGGCGCCTGGGCCCATAGGGCCAAACCCTTCCCATTCGCCCAAGCCCACCAAGCCGCCGATCCTATCAGGCTGCTCTCTCCGGCCAGAGCCGTCCTCGGGCCGGGCCCCACGCTCAGCCGCCTCTCCAAAAACTCTTCGGCCCCGCCAAAACCCACAAAGACGATGCCTGCCGTCAGCAACAGCAAACCGCCCATCCCCAAAACGCTTCTACCGCCAATGCCTCTTCTCATGGTCCTGCTGTCTCCTGCTTTGTGTTCCCAGCCTCTTTGGGGGCCACCGAGACTTCTTCTTATGAGCTTATGCCAGATTCGGGGCGAAAACAATCGGGACTGGCAAAAAAGGAGCTTTTGGGGGCATACTGGGCCAACGGCTAGGAAAGGCACTTACGGAAAAGAACCGAGCCACCCTTGCTTGGGGATCAGGAACCGTGCGGGGCCGGAGGATACCCCAAGGATTTCCACCCAGCCGACCAAAAACTCTTCGGAAGCCGGTCTCAGACAGATAAACAAATTTTACGGCATGCTTCCCATCACTTTACTTGCCGCATCTCGCTTCTGTTCCAGGGCGCTCAGTTCGCCGGGGGCCGGCGGCGGATCGACAGGCCAAGGATTGTTGAACCGCTGGATCACCGCCGCATAAAGATTCCGATATTGTCGGACCACTCGATACGCCACGCCGCGGATATTCCGATCCGGATTCCCCTGGATGCGGTCGATCAGATTGTCAACTCGCTGTTGGATGAGCGTCTCATCCAAGGAACAGAACCGCCGGAGCGAAGCGCCCACCCGGTGATGATGTCGGCCAAAGGCGATGTTATGCCTTACCCCTTGCGGATCCACATAGATACGGGGGAAGTAGGTTTCATAAAACTGGTCTTCGTCGTCGCGGATGTCTCGGCCGTAAAGGTCCGGGCCGCCCGTGGCCATGAAATCTAACGGCCATTGGAAACTGCCCGCCATCGTAAAGAAGGCGTTTCGGTAGGCGGGGTCTTGGTACAGGCTTTCCAAAAGATCCGTTCCCGGCGTCCAAAACCCCAGATCGTAGATGACCGGAATGCGCCGATGTTCATTATGCCAGCCGGTCCAATCCCACCACGCTTCGCTGTCCCAGGGCATACGCTGGTATCGCCAATCGTTATCCAGCAGCGGACAGTGGGCCACTAACCGGTAGTCGCCCAGCATCTTTTGCAACAGGGGATAATCGCGCTGGATGTCGGCGTTACCTTGGCGGGCGCCATGGGGCATGGTCATCAGGTTGTACATATCCGGGTCGATTAAGCCTTGAGGAAGCGGACCTCGGACGACCGGATGCTCCAGCCGGGGGTCATTCAGAGAGTCGATCCACGGTCCCCCGCCGGCGCCCATGCCGGCACTGGTGGGCCAACGGATGGCGGCCGGAGGGGTCTGGTCCATATCCACCGAAACCGTAGGCCGGGGCAGATCGTCCATGCTCCTGGGCCACCGAGTAGCCCAGACCGCATGACGGGCGACGACCTGAGTACGTACCTTCCAAGCCGCCGCCGTGCCGAAGTTAATCATCAGGGCCATGATCAGCAACAGAATCGGCAGGGCCAAGGCCAATTCCAACGGCGCCAATCCCCGCCGCAACGGGCTTTTGTCTCTGGAGCGGCCCACCGGCTGCTTCGGTTTTATGGAAATGAACCTCTTCATCCCAGAAGTCCTTGTTCGAGAAATCCGCAGGGAATGGTGATCCTAGGAAAACCTTGTTTTTAGAGGGGATGGTTTTTTCGAGGTGCTTTCGTAAAACTCGAGGTGGTTTAATGGAAATTGATGCGTTGGATATCCTGGGTGGCAAGACCGCTGAGGTTTGGCAGTGGAAAGCCGGACAATTCTGGCACAGGTGGCGGGGTTTGCAAAATGGCCGCCAGGTTCGGATGAGTGGCTGGCACCAATTGCACCGTCCAACTCTGGTTGAACAGATCCCAGGCGTTGCGTTGGTCCGGCAGGGGCGGCGAACCGCCATCCTGCAAGGTGCGCCAATGCTGCCGGTGGACCGTCCAACCCACAATTTGTCCGGGGGTGCTACCCGGCGGCGGATCAAACGGCGTGGCCGGATCGGTGGAACCGCCTTCATAGATCGCATCGTATTCCAGCCGACGCCACGGCACAAAAAGCCGAACCTGCGCAAAGCTCAACGCTCCTCCCTGGATTGGCTGAGGAAACACCTTCGGCGCCATCGAGGGCACATGCCCCGCATAGGCTACGGCAAGAAACGTAAAATCGGCGTCCAAAAGAGCGTTCTGAGCCGAAGCATTGTCCAGCACCTCCCGCTCTTCGGTCCGAATCATCATCGGCAAGTTTCGGTCGGGGTATTCCTCGTGGAGCAGTTTCATCAGGTGGCCGCAGGTATAGCCCCGCCACAGATCGTTAAACCGGCTCAGCGACGCCGGGTGATCAAAAACCCACAGGGCTTGACTGTTGAGCTGATCTAAATACTGGCGTGCTCGGCGCTGGCGCTGTTGCCGGGCTTTGTCCAAATAGATGCCGCCGGTCAGTTCCGCATCCACCACCGGCAGGACGTTTTCATAGCTATTGCTATAGGAGACCGGCATTCCGGTGGCCGGGTCCCAAAGCACGGCCAAAATCGTCCGATTGGGCAGGCTGTGCCGACGGGCTATCTCCAAGGCGGCCTGCTGCGCTAGCTCCGGAAACACGCTGACCACGGCCCGCTGATAGGTCGGGATCAATTCATTCTGCAGAATCCAATCACAAAGCGGTAGAAGGCGTTCGGCCGCCGCCGCCGCCCAGTTGCTGTAGGCGGTCACCAAGGCTTGTTCATGCGGGATTTTGGCCAAGATGGCCCGGCCCACCCGGGGTATCTTCTGATCCATGGTCATCAGACCCCGAATGCTCGGGTCGCCGAAGGAAGCCCCGGCCAGGGCTTGGCCGGCTTTCTCCCAGGCGGCCAAAATCCCCGGCACCTTGGGCTCGGCATGACGATCTCGGCCCTCTCGCAAAAAGGCCGTCAGGGCAAACACATCGCAGAGCATATGATTCGTAAAGGCCAGGATGTTCATCCCCCGGGCCAACACAATCCCACCGGAATAGGCCGCACAATCGGCCGCATTTTGCATCTGCACTTTGCCGTTCACCTCCCGGCCCATATTCATCACCATCCCCAACAGGATGGTTAAAATCAAAGCGGCGAACACGGCCAAAATGCTGATGGTCCCGCTTTGATCGGCCCACAGGGCCCATAGCCTCCGGCTCGCACGCCCTCCCCAACTTCCCCCAAAACCCTTTTTCTCAGCCTCCGGCCAGCCTTCCTCCTGTACCGACAGAAGACGGGTTGCCGGTCTAGTTCGGCCCAAGGGGTCTGAAGCAACCCTTGGATGCGGCAGATTCGGATATGCGGATCGGCTCATGGCAGAGCCCCTTGCCAAAGGGTGTTTTACGAAATGGTTAGGCGTCTATTGAGAAAATGGGTCAGTAGGTTTCCAAGTAAGGGATGACGGATTTTTCGCCTTCGTTGCCGAGGGTGGCGCTGGCCAAAAGGGGATATTTGTACACTCCGGCCTCCTGAACGATCCGCTCATGGACCGTATCGGTGGGGACCTGGGGATTGGGCCGGGACAGGAATCGGCCTGGGCCGGGCAACAGGGCAAATTGATGATACACCGTTACCGTGATCGGGTCCCGCCAACCCAATTCGTTCGGGGCGAAACCGAGCGGCTGGCCTCGATCGTCCAACACTTCTCGGGGTTTCCCGGGATCCATTCCCCAGGGAGCCCATTGGGAATAATCCTGCAACGGAAGCTCCGTATTGGAATGGAAAAACCGGACTTCGATTTGCGTATTGGCCATGGCGTAGGCCAGCTTGTTCCGAATCCGAGCCGGGATCCGCTGGTTCGAGCGGGCTGTGGGGACCATATCGAGATAAGCTCTTTCCAAAACGTCCGCCACAGCAGGAGCATTCCCCTGCAGGGGAAGGTTGAGGTCTTTGGACGGACAGATCGGCATACAGGCCAAGACGGCGGCCGCATAGATTTTTTCGTATTTCGGGCTGCCCGGCTGGATGACATACGTCAGTCCTTCGATCGGGTTGCCGCTGCTGGGACCGAACGCAGGGCTGGCCAGGTCCCAGACCGGTTCCTTCGTGTAAGGGGCTGTGCGGTCGATGACATAGGAGCTGATGCAATTGGCCGGTTCTACGCCCAGATTGGCCGGTATCCACACAATCGCCGCCCGCGCCGCCGCAAACGCCGCATATTGCACCACCACCGTGGCAATCATCAACTGGCTGACCTGGATAATGAAAAGCATCACCAGGATAAAAAGCGGCAGCACCAGCACAAAACTGAGACTTTGCACCGCTCCGGTTTGATCCCGATGCAAAAGCCGAAGCCGACCCGCCTGCCACCGAGCCCCGCTTAGAAAGATCAATAGCCCCCCTACCGCTACTGCTCCCACTAACCACCCCACCCACGGCAGCAAAGCCAAGAGTATGGTTCGTCCCATGATGGCGTCTCCCAAGCCGAAAAAGGCTAGTTCTCCGGCCAGGCTTTGTTTGGCCTGAAGAAGTATTTTTTGGAATTTTTTTTTATTGCCGGCAAAGGGCCTTGGGGTTATAGAACCCGGTTTATATCAACCGGGCCAAATCCCAATGGACAACGACCACCGACAGCAGTGCGCTGGGAGCTAAAAACAAACGGGTCTGAAGTTCGGCGTGTTCTTCGGGACTCAAGGGGGCTCTGCCACGGAGTCGGAGCATCCAAAGAACCTGTTGGCCCAAGCGGAGGAGCAATCGGCCTGGGCCGATGCGACACACCAACATCATCAGTCCTGCCGCCGCCCCTAATACAAACGTCCACAGCAAGGCTTCCAGGCCTTGATAAGGACCCAAAAAAGCCCCTACCATGGCGATCAGTTTGACATCCCCCCCTCCTACGTGGAAAAACACATAACAAACCACCATCAGCAGGCCACATAGGAGAAATCCTATCAAACTTTGGCCCAGACCAACAAAACCGATATATCTTCGCAGCCAGGCGTCCTCCACCCCGGCCCATAAGAGACCTTCTGCCACGGCGTTCAGCAGCAAGGCCGCTCCAATGCCGGGATAGACCGTCCGGTTATAAATGGCCCGATATTTCAAGTCCGTCCACGTGGCGACTAGCAATAGCGCCAGTAACACCACCAGGGATGCCATCGGCCACCTGCTGGTTAGGGCGTTAAGGTCCCGGTCCGCGCCTCATCAGCGCCCTGACGCAGTTCCTGCACACCTTGCTCGAAGTAGGAGCGGATGTACGGCCAGCCGACCTTGATCAAAAAGATCAAAATCGGCAGGGCAATGGCGCCGATGATCAGGATCGTTTCCAGGCTGATGGCCCCTTGTTGGTCGTTGTGGATCTTACGGAGCAGTCGCAACATAGGCAGAACTCCTTCAAAAAAGGGTCAGATGAATTTTTCTATCGCCGCCTTTCCACCGGGCGACGTTGGTTCGCTCTGGCCGCTACCGACCCATAAAGTATTCGTTTTCCCCACAGCTCTTCCTATTTCGTATATCTTCTCCGCCGGGGGGTTGACCTCAATCTGATCCATGCTCCTCCATGGACCTATCCTAGGGCCTCGGCAACTTGCTGGATAGGTTTTCGCTTAGCACCGGTTTCTACAGCCGCCAAGGACTCCTTCATCTCCCGTTGGAACTGTTCCTTCAGGGAAAGACCTTCATCCGGGTCTCCCAACATCTCCGAGAGGGTTTGAACTACCACTTCTCGGATGAGGTTTTTCAATTCTTCCACGGTAAGCTCGGCAACAGTTCCACCCGCCATGAGCATTCTCAAAAAGGATGTCGTGCTGGAATAGGGAAGTTTATCTTCCTTTTTAGGGAACACTTTAGCCGGAAGTAGAACGAGCTGCCATTGCCTGCGCAAGCAGGAATCCACGTTCCCTCCCTTGTGCCTCTCCGAAATCTCCCACAAGACTTCGTGAGCACGGATTGGGAGATTTGGGAAGTTTTTTCTCCTTTCCAGAGATAACAGCGATCTTCTTTTCCCAACCTTAACTTCGCTAGATTGTCTATTTTTCCGGTTGCTCCTATTTCGCCTATTTGTTAAATCTTACATAAACGGCCAAGTAATCAGGGTGCTGAGCATTTCATAAGTAAGCCACATGATCTGCGGGCCGACCGTCATGATAAAAGCCACCATCGGCAAAACTACACAAAGAACCAGGATATAATCCAGCGCGGCAGCACCCCTTCTTAGAGGCAATCGCCGGAACGTCTTTTGGGACGGGTATCTTTTCCTCATGGGCAGGTCCTTATTTTTCTATCCCATGTTTCCTTCTCTGGAGAAATTGAACCCCACCCCCCTAAAAAAGGTTTCGACCGTCTTCGGACGGACACTTCTCCTTTTTATTTTATCCCGGATTTTCAGAATTTCATCTGCCTCTGCTTCCCGCAACTGCCCTGGCAGAGCCATAGGAACAGAGGGTGAAAGGAATCAAGGGAAATAGGCAATACCGAAATATCTTAGATATCTTAGGGATTCTCCTGTTTTCTGGGGGGCCTGTACCCATCTTTTGTAGTGCAATCGCCCGGTCTTTTCCCCCCTAGGCTCCCATTTTTCCTCCCGTGTTCGTCTCTCCTTTCTTCCATGCACGTTAGCCCTTCTTCCGTGGAAAATTACCCATTCTGGGGACGTTCCAAGGTCCATAACGGGGCGGAACTCCTCACCCGGTGAGCAATCCCTTGTTCTACCACATCCCTATGGAAATGGGGTTTTTCGCCGGTCATTTCCAGTTCAGCCACCAGCCGCCCCTCGGCCGTCCGGCCTTTGAGCCGGCTAACAAACAAATCCCGTAATACATATTGATTATTTTGGTCCAGGCTGCACGTTTCGCTGATCCGGGTTACTTTCCTAGAGCCGTCTTCGGTGAATCGGTCGATCTGGATCACCAGGTTGATGGCAGCGGCCACCTGCGCCCTGGCCACATACACCGGAATCTCAATATCCGACATGAGCGACAGCGTTTCCAGCCGAATCAAGGCGTCCCGGGGGTTACTGGCATGGATGGTGGTCAGGCTGCCGGCGTGTCCGCTGAGCATGGCCTGGAGCATATCCAAGGCTTCGCCGGCCCGCACTTCGCCGACAATGATCCGGTCCGGGCGCATGCGCAGGGCATTCAAAAACAATTGGCGAACCGTCAATACGCCCCGGCCCAAGGCGTCGCCATGTTGGGCCTCTAAGTAGAGGCAATGCCGCTGGCTGAGCCGAAGTTCGGAAGTGTCTTCGATGACCACGATCCGTTCCTGTTCCGGGATGGCCCGGGACAGGGCGTTCAGAAGCGTGGTTTTGCCGGTGCCCGTGCCGCCGGAAATCAGGATGTTCTTCCGCAGGAGCACGCAAAGTTCCAAAAATTCCCTGGCCGGTTCCGAGAGACTATTCAGACGCACAAAATTCTCCAGGGTCATGGCCTCTCGGGTGAATTTGCGGATCGTCAGATAGGTTCCGGTCCGAGCACAGGGGGGCAGCACCGCATGGACTCGAGAACCGTTCGGCAGCCGAGCGTCCAGCACCGGATGTTCCTGGTTGATTTCCCGGCCCACCCACTGGGCCACATTATGAATGGCCGACACCAGGGCATCGTCGCTGGGAAATCGAGCGTGGGTGTGTTCCAGCTTGCCGCGCCGCTCGATGTAAATATCATCGTAGCGGTTGACCATGATCTCGGTAACCGAATCGTCCTCCAAGAAGGGGAGGATCGGTTCCAGAAAGAAGCGGACGCTTGCTTCGAAGATCGTTTGCCGATTCATCCGCCGGTCGCCTCCGCCCTGTTCCGCCCCGATGTCCGTAGGAAAAGCCCGGCCCCTCCTTTAGCCTCTTTTTATTCTCCCCCGGCGAGGGAGGTCTGTCAAGATGGCCGGGGCGCAAAAAGGTGCTTTTTGGTGTTTTAGAAAAAGCCAGCCCACCGGATGTCTGCCCCCTGGAGTCTCCGGGGGAGTCTCTGGCGGAAAGGCCCCGAGGGGCCGCCCCGGCAGCAAAGTTGCCTTTCTATCCTCTTTATCCCCAGAAGGTTAGGGGTTGGTTTTAACTGAAGCGATGGCGGCGGCCGCAAAGTCGCCTTTGTATCCCCTTTATCCCCCTGCGGGCTTATTGGGTGGGAGGTTGGGGTTCGTACCACTCGCCCCGGAGGAACCGGGCGATCAGTTCGATCTGCTGCCGGGAGAGTTCTTTTTCGAAGATGGGCATCCGGTCGTTTCGTTTGCCGTAGAATTTCGCAGCGGCCGGGTTGCTGGTGATCTCCACTAGCCAGCCGAGCGATCCGTAGCCGGTCAGTTCCGGCCCGCTTTGGGTGCCTTTGCCATGGAGCCGATGGCAGCCGGCGCAGTTTTGCTGGAACAGTTTCATGCCTTCGGCGATCCGGCCTTTTTGTTGGGCCAGTTCCGTTTGCTGGCCGGGCAGATTGGCTTCGGCGGCCAGCATGAGGGCAATGCTGTCCATTTGTTCCTGTAGCTCTTTCAGCTCCTTGGCGTCCAGGTCGGCGTACATTTCTTTGATCGTTCGGACCATGTCGCCGTTTTTGAAGGCGGTGCCGCCGAAATAGTCCGGGGATTGGATCCGTACCGGATCCAGCCAGCCGCGCACCTGCTGCGGCGTACCAAAACCGCCCAGATTGGGCGCCGAAGGTTTTTCCAGGCGAAACTCCTTGCCCAGGCCGCCCACATGCGCATGGCAACTGGCGCAGTGCTGGCCGAAAAGCCGGGCCCCTTCCGTCTTGGGGTCCGTCTTCAGCAGGCTCAACGCGCCGGTAGGCGGGATGCCCTGTGCCTGGGCCAGTTCTACCGTTCGTTGGGCCAATAGGCGTTCTTCCGCCACGGCCGACTGAAACTTCTCATCCCGGGCATCCGCCCGATAAGAAACAAATGTTAATATACCCAGGCCCCCGCCGATCGCCGCCAAAATGGCCACATTCAGCCAATACCCCCACCGCCAGCGGGCAAAAAACGGCATGGCCAAAAACACCAGCACCGTTAACCCCGGAATGATAAAGATCGGAAATATCTTCCACGAAAGACCAGTGCCAAAAATGCCTGAACCGGGAATCATCTCCGACAAGCCATACACGCCCCGCAGGGACCATTCCGGTCGGGCCGCATCGTAAAAGTGCGTCGCATCCGCCGGCGACCCCAACGGCACCCCCTCCTTGCCCACCAGGGCCAGCACCGCCAGCATCAGCACCAGACAGGCCGCAGCGTTCCGCACCGCCTGCGCCGGCCAATACGGACCGGCCGGAAGCGGCGGCGCCGCTGTAACCACCCGCACCCGCCGCAATAGGGCCAAATGGGCCCACAAAAGCAGGGCAAAGCCGAACGCCAACACCCCCACATGCAAGGCAAAAAACCGGGTCAGCGTCAGGGTGCCCAGGTCTGGCCCAGGCCCGCCAATGGCCACCTTCAAAAGACTTTGTCCGATCACCGGCAAAAGCGTCAAAAACCGCACCCGCACCGTCGTGGCCGAAACCGCATTCCGATCCCAACTGAGCAAATCCCCGGTCAGGCACAAGGCCATGCCGCACAGCAGCAAAAAGATCGCCGTCCAGAAGACCAGTTCTCTTGGCCAGCGATATTCGCCCAAAAGGACCATGCCGGCCACATACAAAGCCAGCAGGGCCACCAAGACCTGAGCCATGTAGTGGTGGATGCCGCGGAGCAGCCAACCGCCGGGCAATTCATACTGGATGTAATAGACGCTTTCCCAGGCGGTCTGAGCGCTGGGACTGTAGTGCATCCAGAGGACCAGTCCGGTGATAGCCTGCACAATCAGACCGAAGAGCAAGGCGGCCCGCACCGCATTCCCCCAGCAGACGCCGCCCAGCACCGCCCGGCGGGAACAATGGTAAAGGGCCGTCTTGAGCCCCGTTCGCATTTCCAGCCATTCTGCCAACCGCTGCCAAACGCTCATACTTCTTCCTCCTTCGTCGGAGTGCCGGTACGGAAGTTCTGGAATCGGACATAGACAAAGCCGTCTTCAATCTTCACTTCGTCCAGGGTGTCCATATCCCGTGGGCTTTCGGAGACGGCGTCGGTGCGTCGGCCTTCCAGGTCGAAATTGGCCTTATGGCAGGGACAATAAAACTTTTTGACCACCTGGTCGCCCTGCTTTTCTTCCACATAGGAAATCGCACAGCCCATATGCGGGCATTTGACGTGCAAGGCCACCACCTGGTCTTTGCCGACCCGACGCAAAAAGACCTGGCCGATCGGCTCGTTGGGATAGACGGTCCAGGCGTCGCGGCGTTGGGCCAGGATGGGGAACTTTTTCGGCGTTCCGTCTTCGGGCAGGCTATCCAGAGGGGCAACCCGGGTGAAATCGCCGGCCGCTTGGCCTTTTTGGCGGGCCGGGGCAAAAAACGCCCGAACCGCCGCCCCCACCGGCGCCAAATACGCCGCGATCCAAGCTCCCAACGCCAGCAGCTTCTTGAAAAAGCCACGCCGTTCTTCTGCCGGCAACTCCGGCCGCAAAGAAATCTCGTCCACCATGGTTCTGCGTGCTCCACAAGAAAGTTAGACTTCTTACCTTATTTTCCCCTTCCGGCAAAATTCCCTCTTTTCGGAGTACCACTTTAGCCGAATGAAACCTCTCGCATCTCCTCTGGCCGTCGAGAGGCTGGCTCCACCGAAGCCGGGTGAGGGACTCGGACTGCTGCTTGCGCAGGAAGGACACGGGGGATTCAACTCCTTTCGTGTCACTGCCGCGAAAGCGGGAATCCAGAAGGTCTCTCAGAGTTCCCGCTTGCCCAGTAGGAACACAGTAGCAGGCACAAAGGAGCCTGGATTCCTGCTTGCGCAGGAATGACACAGCGGTCTCCAAGTCTTTTCGTGTCACCGCCGCGAAAGCGGGAATCCAGAAACTAATAGAAGTCCTCCCTATTGCCTAGGTTCCCGCTTACGCGGGAATAAGGCTGGATTCCCGCTTACGGGGGAACAAGCCTGGACTGCTGCTTGCGCAGGAGCGACACCTCGCCTTCCATTCGGCTAAAGTGTTACGGAAAGATAATGATTATAATCGCCGCTTCGCGAAAAGAAAATCCTGGGCCTCTGCGGACCCGAGCTTCCCACAGGAGACGTCCAAAATTGACCCTTACTCTTTGCCGGGGATGGTCAGGGTTACCACGAGCGGTTTCTTCGGGGCTACCAGGAAGTTGGCCACCGTGTATTCCAACCGGATCGGTTGGTTCGGATCGGCGGTGTTGATTTTCAGCAGGCTAACTGTACCGGCCGGGAGCACGAGTTGGGCTGGTCCTGGTCCGCCGCTGCGCTGGAGCCGAATGTCCACTTCCGAGCGATTCCGAATGTGGACGAACACGGCGTTTTTGGCCCGATGGTGGGGCGGCAGGACTTGGACACAGGCCTCGAACATCGGCCGAAGCCACTCCTCCCGGCCGATCAAGTGATCCTTCCACCAGACCAGGGTTCGGCCAGCCCGTAGGGCCTCTTGCAGAGCAGGAAGCGTCTTTTCTTTCGCAAAGACCAGCGTGCAGGTCCGGTGATCGGCCGCAGTATTTTTTTGCCGGAGGTCCGGCTCATGGATATCGGAGTTGCCCAGCAGGGTCAGGTTTTTCTCCATCGCCCAGGCGTGGGCCTGCTCATGGTAGCCGTCGCCGTTGCAGATTTCGATCCCGTGGAGCCATTTCTTTTCATACAAGACGGTTTGTACCTCGCCCCACTTGCCCTTTTCCGCTCCCTGCCAGCCGGGATGGTTCCAGAAGATAAAGGCGCCCTGCTCAGCGGCCTGCCGGAACACTTCCATCAGGTCCTTCTGGTCTAGGGCCTGGACATCTTTTAGAAACAGGGCATTGAAATGGCCGGGCGGCGTATCCCGGGTGATCTCCGCCCCTCGGACCAGCAGGATCTCCTGCGTGAGTGCTTCCCCGACCAATAATTCGTAGGGCCGATTATGCTTGGTGGGGATGTCGTCCTTGTGCGGCTGATATTCGATGTGATCGGTGATGGCGATGGCGTGCAGCCCTTGGCGCCAGGCTTCTTTGGCCCGGATGGGCGGCCAGACACTGCCGTCGGAAAAAACCGAGTGCATGTGGAAATCGCACACCAGGGTCTGATAACCGGGCAGGTCAGGAAAGCGGATTTCCTGTCGAACGTCCGGCGGGGAAGGAAGGCGGATTTCGTGCTGAAGCTCCTGAGCCGAAACCGTCAGAACCAGACCCAACCACACCCATCCCAGCATCCCCCATTGTCGAGTGCGCAGCATGACAGCTCTCCTCATGAAAAGGACCATAGAAGCGGGGAAAACACGGATACGGTAGGCATGTTAGGCAAAGGAAGGATAGAAGGATAATGGTCGAGTGCCGCCCGGCAAAAACCCCCCTTCCGTCTTTTTTAACGTTTGGAACATTTTAGCCAAATGAAGCACCCGCCTCTCCCCTGGCCGTCCAGAGGGCGGCCCACCGACAGGTTGGCCGGGTCAAGGGGATTTCGGCAACACAAAGCCCTTGCCTTCCTGCTTGCGCAGGAATGACACAGCGGGCTCCAAGTCTTTTCGTGGCACTGCCGCGAAAGCGGCAGTCTAAGTCCCCCTCACCCGGCCTGGCCTTCGGCGTTCCCTCCGGCCAGGCCGGCCTCTCGACGGCCAGGGGAGAGGCGTGTATTCGGGATTCCTGCTTGCGCAGGAATGACACAGCGGGCTCCAAGTCTTTTCGTGGCACTGCCGCGAAAGCGGGAATCCAGAAGGTCTCTCAGAGTTCCCGCTTGCCCAGTAGGAACACAGTAGCAGGCACAAAGGAGCCTGGATTCCTGCTTGCGCAGGAATGACACAGCGCCCTTCATTCGGCGAAAATGTTCCAAGATATTTAGGCCTTGTGCATGGCCAGATAGACTTTTCGGACGGCCTTGATGATGTCGGCCACGTCTTGGTCGTCATATTTGGGGCCGATGTGCGGGCCGCCAAATCGGTCCAAAATGTCGGCGGTTTTGGGGTAGGCGGCAGCGCCGTATTGGATTTGCTGGCCTCGCTCGCTCTTGAAGGAGGGCCAATCTGGATGGATGGTGCGTTTTTGTTCCACACGAGGATCAGCAGGCAAAAAGACCGAACCGGCCGGGCCGATCGCCGAAATGCCCTCGGCCCGCAGCGCCCGCAGGAATTGATCCCGACGTTGCCGGTTGCCCATGTCGATCATCACGGCGTAGCCCAGATCGCCTTCGGGGCAGCCGGTTTTGCGGAACTTGATGCCGGGCAGGTCCTGGATGCCTTCTTTGACTTTTCGGGCGTTGGTACGGAGATTGTTGCAGATGGTATCCAGTTTGCGGAGCTGCGCCCGGAGCACGGCTGCCGTCAGTTCGCTCATCCGGAAATTGCAGGAGGCAAAC
>Ga0272448_1002622_pt1 | contig 22242 bp, 20 predicted proteins | sample YNPCB0191_FD_202220 | JGI IMG/M metagenome (GOLD analysis project Ga0272448, IMG submission 202220) | Hot spring sediment microbial communities from Yellowstone National Park, WY, United States - YNP-CB-019-1 | ecosystem: Environmental > Aquatic > Thermal springs > Hot (42-90C) > Sediment... | reverse complement strand
CGCCGACGCCAACGAACATCTCGACGAACTCGGAGCCGCTGATGGAGAAGAAGGGCACACCTGCTTCCCCGGCGACAGCGCGTGCAAGCAGCGTTTTGCCAACACCTGGCGGCCCTACCAGAAGCACACCTTTGGGGATGCGCGCGCCGAGGGATGTGAACTTCTCCGGGTATTTTAAGAACTCCACGACCTCTTGCAGCTCTTGCTTGGCCTCATCCACGCCGGCAACATCGGAGAATGTGACCGGTGGACGGTTACCGGTGACCATGCGGGCGCGGCTCTTGCCAAAGGACAAGGCCTGATTGTTCGCTCCCTGGGCCTGACGCAAGATGATGAACAGGAATGCACCGATGAGGAGAATGGGCAAGAGTGTGCTGCCCAATGTCAACCAGGTACCGAAATCGCTCGGTCTGGCCACTTCGATGGGTGGTAGATTAGCCGTGCTGACGCCGAGGCTCACCAGTAGATCTATCATGTCTTTTTGACTGGTGTTGCGGTCTATACGTAGAAGAGCCTTACCGCCGCCGATGAGATCAATGTTGACCGTATCCTGGTTCATCGTCATCTTGGCGACTTGCTTTGTATTGATCAACTCTGCCAGTTTGTTGATGGTGATCTCTTCCGGCTGTTGCGCACGTGCTGCCCCACCCGCCTGTGGGAAGGTATTCAAGATCAAGGCGACAACAGCAACCAGGATGATCAGCCACACAAAGCTGTTCTTGAACCATCCAGAATCCACGTTCATGCCTCCCGTACTGCTCTGATGCACCGTCAACGATTCGGGTTGTTTCGATGCATCACGTGGCTCCCTGCTACCCGAGCCACGATTATTATAGCAGATATTATAAAAAAAGGGAAGGGTTTGCAGCAGGTAATTGGTCATTCCTAGGGGCGACCACCGGTGAGTGTCCTATGTCCTGGCCCCGCTACACCTGACGGGACAGGCAGCCACCACGCCTTATCGCCACACCAGTCTGCATACCCTCCCATAGGGTTACCCAACCCTGCGGGAGGGTCAGGGTGGGGGGCATTCCAGCGAACGTGCCGTTACCCTAACGCTGAACAGTCACTGCACGTCGCTGTTACAACAGCGCAAAGCCTGCCTGCGCAGGCCGGAGACGGTCGGCGGAGGCCGACATCGCGTCGTTGTAGCTGCGGTTTCCAACCGCTGAGGCTTATCTCCAAATGTCTGTCGGCCACTTGCCGCGCCGCAGGGCGCAAGCTATTAGTGCGCAGGTTTTTCCGGCTGCTTGTTGTTCATTATCTTACTGCCTCTTCCCGTCTTGCGATTTGCCTGTCGCCTGTGGTATAATGGCCGACGCGCGAAGGTGACCAATGCGCTGTGGCCCACGTGCAGAGACGTCCGAAGTCGCGACGACTTCGGACGTTTTGCGCCAGCCACGCACTTCTCGTAGGAGGAATGGATGAAGTCGTACAAAACTGAGAACATACGCAATGTTGGCCTCTTTGGACATGGCGGCGGTGGCAAGACGTCGTTGGCCGAGGCGATGCTCTTCGCCAGCGGCGCCATCAATCGTCTGGGCAGAGTAGAAGATGGAACGACAACCTCAGACTACGATCCGGAGGAGACGAAGCGGCACATCTCCGTAAATCTATCGCTCATTCCATGCGAGTGGAAGGATCACAAGATCAATGTCATTGATACTCCCGGTTATGCCGACTTCGTCGGCGAAGTGCGCGGGGCCGTGCGCGTCGTTGAGGCTGCAATCATTCTGATTGATGCCGTCTCCGGCGTTGAAGTGGGCACCGAGATGGTGTGGAAATACTGTGATGAGTTCAAGCTGCCGCGTTTGATATTCGTCAACCGTATTGATCGCGAGAATGCCGACTTTGGCCGGGCGCTCGAAGCTGCTCGTACCCATTTTGGCAGCAAAGTTGTCGCCTTCCAATTGCCGATCGGTGTCCAGGATAAGTTCCAGGGCATTATTGATCTGGTACGTATGAAGGCCTATCTTGGTGCCAAGGGCGAAGAAGCGCCGATCCCCGGCGAGCTGCAGGCAGAGGCAGAGGCCGGCCGCGAGAAACTTGTCGAGGCGGCGGCGGAGACCGATGATGACCTGATCACCAAGTATCTTGAGGGCGAACCGTTGACCGAGGAAGAGGTTATCGGCGGTCTCAAGAGCGGTGTCCTCGGTGGCAAGATCGTGCCGGTCCTCGTCGGTACGGCGACTGCCAACAAGGGCATTCCCCCCTTGCTCGATGCTATCATTGATTACCTGCCGTCACCTTTGCAGGGTGCTCCTGTCATCGGCACCAATCCGTTGACCAATAAAGAGGAACGGCGCGAGGTTAGTGATCAGGCGCCACTCTGTGCTCTCGTCTTCAAGACAACCGCCGATCCCTATGTTGGCAAGTTGACCTATTTCCGGGTCTATTCCGGCGTTGTTCATTCTGATACGCGGGTATTCAACGCCAACAAGGCGATCGAAGAGCGCCTGGGGCAGCTTTTCGTCATGCGCGGCAAGAACCAGGAGCCGGTGGTGCAAGTCGGCACAGGCGACATTGGCGCTGTCGCCAAACTCAGCGAGACAGGCACCGGCGATACACTGTGTGCAAAAGATGCCCCGCTCATTCTGCCCGGCATCACTTTCCCGTCGCCGGCCTTCTCTGCAGCCGTCTATCCCAAGACGAAAGCCGATCTCGACAAGATGGGGCAAGCCATGCAGCGTCTTGCTGAAGAAGATCCCACGCTGCGGGTACGTCGTGACCCCGACACCGGCGAAACCATCATCGAGGGCATGGGCGAGAGCCACATTGATGTTGCCGTCGAGCGCATGAAGCGCAAGTTTGGCGCTGAAGTCATTCTCACCGTGCCGAAGATACCTTACAAAGAGACAATCCTATCCAAAGTCCAGGCTCACCATCGTCACAAAAAGCAGACAGGCGGCCATGGCCAGTTCGGTGAGGTGTATATTCGCCTGGAACCGCTGCCGCGCGGGTCGAATAGGGTCGAATTTGCCGAAGAGGTCGTGGGAGGTGCCGTGCCGCGCAATTTCATCCCGGCTGTGGAAAAGGGTGTGTATGAAGCAGCCGCCGAAGGCGTGCTGGCCGGCTATCCGCTGACCGACGTGCGGGCCGTCCTCTATGATGGCAAGTATCACGAGGTTGACTCATCGGAAATGTCGTTCAAGATCGCCGGGCGTGAGGCCATCAAGAGCGGGGTCCTGGAGGCTAACCCCATCCTGCTGGAACCCATTGTCACCATGCAGGTCACAGTACCGGAGCAGTACATGGGTGATGTCATCGGCGACCTTAACTCCAAGCGCGCCCGGGTCATGGGCATGGAGCAGGCGCACGGCATGGCCTCGATCACGGCGATGGCGCCGCTGTCTGAAGTGCAGCGCTATGCCACCGACCTGCGCTCAATCACGCAGGGGCGTGGTACGTTCACCATGACATTCGATCACTATGAAGAAGTGCCCAATCATATCGCCCAACAGATCATCGAGAAAGCCAAGAAGGAAAAGGAACAGGAGAGAGAGAACAAGGAGTGATCGGTCTCTCTTGACGGCATTGGGACTCCAACATGGAGGTGCATTCATGGCGCTCAGTCCGGATTTGATGGCTATTTTGCGCTGCCCGGCCTGCATGCGTGATTACAAGGATGAGAAAGAACGCGCCGTGCGTGGCAAGGTCACCCTGGTTGACGACACCTGGTTGGTGTGCCCAGACTGTGGTCGGCGCTATCCCGTGAAGGATGGCATTCCGCATATGTTGATCGAAGAAGGTGACAAGTACAGGTTGTAAGCAGAGAGGCAGACAGGGGCTCAGCGCACCGATGCGCCCTTGTGGACGAATGCCGCAGATCACTGCTGTTATGCCTGGTGAGGACGGATGACAATGATCGAACTGAAGACCCCATTGCCGGGACCGAAGGCCAGGGCGGCCATTGCTCGCGATGAACACGTCGTTTCGCAATCGTACGGGCGCGATCCCGATGCGCCGGTTGTCGCCGAACGCGGGGAGGGCGTGTGGATCTGGGATGTGGACGGCAACCGGTTGCTGGACTTTGCCGCAGGCATAGCCGTCTGTGCAACCGGTCATTGCCATCCTGAGATTGTGCGTGCCATTGAGGAGCAGGCCCATCGGCTCATCCATTTCTCGGGTACCGATTTCTACTATCTGCCCCAAATAGAGTTGGCCGAAAGAATTGTGGCCCTGGCGCCGGGCGACGGCAAGAAGCGAGTCTTCTTCGCCAACTCAGGAACCGAAGCCGTGGAAGCCGCAATCAAGCTTGCCCGCTACAAGACACGCCGGCCGTACATCATTGCCTTCTACGGCGCCTTTCATGGCCGCACGATGGGGTCGCTGTCCCTCACCGCCAGCAAGACGGTCCAGCACAAGTACTTTGGGCCGCTGCTGCCAGGGGTGCTCCACGCGCCGTTCCCTTACTGCTATCGTTGCCCGCAGCATCGTGACCCAAGAAGCTGCGCCATCGAATGCCTGGACTACCTGACCGATGTCATCTTCAAACGTATGGTCGCGCCCGACGAAGTGGCGGCGGTGTTCATCGAGCCTATCCAGGGCGAAGGCGGCTACATTCCGGCGCCGGTCGAGTTCTTGCAACGCCTGCGCGAGATGACCAGACGCCACGGTATCCTGATGGTCGTGGACGAAGTTCAGTCTGGCGTGGGGCGCACAGGTAAGATGTTTGCCTACGAATGGGCAAACATCGAGCCCGACATCATCTGCATGGCCAAAGGCATTGCCTCAGGGTTACCCCTGGGGCTCATGGTCTATCGCTCCGATGACCGCGACTGGGAGCGTGGCTCGCATGCGTCAACCTTCGGTGGCAACCCCGTCGCATGTGCGGCGGCCCTCAAGACACTCGATCTGGTGCAAAACGGCCTGATGGAGAATGCTCAACGCATGGGCGACTATCTGATGGCGCGATTGCGAGACATGCAGAGTCGCCATCAGAGTCTGGGCGACGTGCGCGGGCGCGGTCTGATGGTGGGCGCAGAGATCGTCAGCGATCCTCTGAGCCGCAACAAGGCACCCGCAAAGCGTGACGCCATCGTCGCGGCGTGCTATCGTCGCGGGCTCATCATCCTCGGCTGTGGCGAGAACACGTTGCGTTTTGCGCCACCGCTGGTCATCAACCAGGAGGAGATCGCCGAAGGCCTGGATGTCTTCGAACAAGCGTTGACCGACGTTGAGGCAAACTAAGACGAGACAGACATGAGACTTGATGCTTATACGAAAGCGGATTCCTTAGGCAGTCTGGCCGACGAGTGGCGCGGACTGCTGCAGACGGCGATCCATAACTCGATCTTCGCCACGCCAGAATGGGCAGAGACATGGTGGCGATCCTTTGGCGACGGTCGAGAGTTGTGCTTGCTAACGTTGCGCGAGGGCAATGAGCTGGTCGGCATCGTGCCACTATTCATCGAGCGCGACGGTCAGCGCCGGCTGGTACGTTTCCTCGGCGGTGTGGATGTGACCGACTATGAGGACATCATCGCCCGCCCTGGAACGGAGGGTGACGTCTGGCAGCAGGCGCTGGAGTACCTGGACGGCCATCACCTTGAGCTCGATCTGCACAACGTGCCCGGTCAGTCGGCCACCGTCGCCTTCTTCCGCCAACTGAGCCGCGATGACCGCTATGTCGTAGCCGTTCAAGAGGAAGACGTCTGCCCGACGATTGATCCTCTGCCGGCCGACTGGGAATCGTACCTGGAGGCATTGCCGCGCAAGGAACGACACGAGCTACGACGCAAGCTGCGCCGCCTGATGGGAGACCCTGATCTCAATGCGCAGCTCTGCTGGCAGCAACCCGATCTGCGCAAGGCAATGGACGATTTTGTGCGGCTGCATCGTCTGTCTAGCCCCGACAAATCGGAGTTTATGACGCCGCGCATGGTCGGCTTTTTTAACGGTGTGGCCCAGATGTGTCGAGAACATGGGTGGCTGTGTCTTGGCTTTCTAACGATAGATAACACGCCGGTTTCGGCGATTATGGCTTTTGACTATGGTGATACATTCTATCTCTACAATTCAGGCTATGATCCCGCCTACGATGAGCTAAGCGTTGGTCTCTTGTTGAAAGCTCAATCAATCGAGCATGCGATTGTCTTGGGCAAGAAGCGCTATGACTTCTTGCAAGGCAGCGAGCGTTACAAGTATGACCTGGGCGGGCAGAATACATACGTGTACCAGATCTCCTGTGTTCGGAGGTAGCAAGTCTTATCTTGCTCCTCGCCGGCAGGCCTGGCTTCATGAGCCGGCGATGTTGTGACGAGGGGCACAACAACGGTGAGAAAACAATGGCTGACGATGAGCTGCAATTCACAAAGGTCATGGTTATTGCCGCGCACCCGGATGATCCGGAGTTTGGCTGTGCCGGAACGATCGCCAAATGGGCCAGCGAAGGCAAAGAGATATATTATTGTCTGGTTACATCGGGTGATGTAGGCACCCGCGACGAGAATATCACACCCGGCAAGCTGGCTGCCTTGCGTGAGAAAGAGCAGCGAGCAGCCGCTCAGGAATTGGGCGTCAAGGATGTGATTTTTCTGCATCACCACGACGGCATGGTGGTCAATGACATGAATCTGCGCCGCGAGCTGGCCTTGATCCTGCGCCGTTACCAGCCCGAGGTGGTCGTGACAATTGACCCCTGGCGGCACTATCAGATGCATCCCGATCACCGGGCGGCCGGGCAGGCGGCCCTCGATGCCATTATTGCCGCGCGCGAGCGACTGGTTTTTCCTGAACAACTGGTCGAGGGCATTCAACCCTGCCGCCCCAAGGCAGCCTTTCTGTTCTGGACGGAGAATGCCGACTATTACGTTGACGTGTCGGAGACGATAGACCGACGCATCGCTGCCCTGAAGCGCCACGAAAGCCAGGTCGGCCATCGCAATGACCTGGAAGAGCGCATCCGCAAGGCTGCCCGCGAGACCGGCGAAAAGGCAGGCATGGAATACGCGGAAGGATTCAAGAAGATCGTGCTGGGATAGAAGGGCACACGCCTGACCTGGTGCAACAGATAGAAAAAGCTATGCAATAAAAGGTGGCCAGGGGTTGACCGATGCAGGTTTTGCCAGAAGACCTGAAGAGCAAGTCAGCTTATCAAAGCATACACAGAAAACAAAACCATAAGGGAGTTTCTGGCTTCGACACAATCGCAGGATGCAGTGCTGCGCCGGATCGAGATTATCGGTGAGGCAGTCAAGAATCTCCCAGCAGAGCTTAAGCAGCGATATCCAGACCGGTTAAGGGGTGATGGCCGGCTTGCTGAAATGACGGAAGAGGCCTATCATCAGGTCATGGAGGAGATCAGTGTGGCGACATAGAGCGACTGCCCAGAAGACGAAGACAAGGAGACCTTACACTTTATGCCCAAAAAGCTAGTTATCGTCGAATCACCGGCCAAAGCGCGCACGGTGGGCCGCTTCTTGGGGAACGAGTATACCGTACGCGCCTCAATCGGCCATATACGCGATCTACCGCAACGTCAGTTCGGGGTAGACATCGAACATGACTTTGCTCCACACTATGTCATCCCTCCTAAGAAGAAGGATGTGGTCAAAGGCCTGCGCGCCGACGCCAAAGACGCATCGGATGTGTATCTGGCCACCGACCCCGATCGCGAGGGCGAGGCTATTTCCTGGCACCTCTTGACCGCTCTCAACAGCAGTGTGAAAAACAAGCCGGTTCATCGTGTGGAGTTCCACGAGATCACACGCGATGCCATTGATCATGCCTTTGCCAATCCGCGCGATATCAATATGGATCTCGTCAATGCTCAGCAGGCGCGGCGCATCCTCGACCGCATCGTCGGCTATACACTCAGCCCGCTGCTGCGCAAGAAGATGAGCCGCAATCGGCTATCGGCCGGGCGGGTGCAGTCGGTGGCTGTGCGCCTGGTGGTCGAGCGCGAGCGCGAGATCGAAGCCTTCGTGCCGGTCGAATACTGGTCTATCGAGGCCGAGCTTGAGAAGCGTGTTCGGCCCAAACCGCAACGCACCAAGAAGGATCGCTTTCGTGCGGCACTCGTCCAGATTTGTGGCGAGAAGTTCGAGTGCTCTACCGGCCAACAGGCCCAGGACATCGTCAAGGATCTGGAAAACGCCATCTACCTTGTGGCCGATGTACGGCGCAAGGAAGTGCAGCGCAACCCGTCGCCGCCCTTTATCACCAGCACGATGCAGCAGGAGGCGTCCAAAAAGATCGGCTTCACGGCCAAACGGACAATGGCGGTAGCGCAGCAGCTCTACGAAGGTCTGCCCATCGGCGATGAGGGCAGCATTGGCCTGATCACGTATATGCGCACCGACTCAACCAACATCGCCGAAGTGGCGCAGGCCGAAGCGCGCGGCTACATCGTCGAGAAGTATGGCCCAGACTTTGTCCCGCCCGTTCCGCGCCAGTACAAGACCAAGGCCAAGGGCGCCCAAGAAGCACATGAGGCCATTCGTCCAACATCTGTCCATCGTGAACCGAACAAGATCAAGCAATTCCTGACGCCCGAGCAATTCAAACTCTACGACCTGATCTGGAAGCGCTTCGTGGCCAGCCAAATGGCAGCCGCCATCATGGACACAACGTCGGTTGACATCAAAGCCGGGAAGGCCGAAAGCGACATGCCCTATCTCTTCCGCGCCACCGGTTCGATCGTCAAGTTCCCGGGCTTCATGATCGTCTACACGGAAGGACGAGACGAGGATGAGATCGAGGCAGAAGATGAGGAAGGCAAGAAGGCCCTGCCGCCGTTGACCGTACAGGAAATGCTTGACTTGCTGGCGCTTTATCCTGAGCAACATTTCACGCAGCCGCCGCCGCGCTACACAGAGGCAACACTCATCAAGGCTTTGGAGGAGTACGGCATCGGTCGCCCGTCTACCTATGCACCCATCCTGTCAACCATCCAGGATCGCGGCTACGTCGAGCGCATCGAAGGCCGTCGCCTGAAGCCCACGGAAATCGGCTTTCTGGTCAACGATCTGCTGGTGAAACACTTCCCAGAGGTTGTTGATGTTGGTTTCACGGCACACATGGAAGAGGATCTGGATCGCATTGCCTCTGGTGAAGAGGAGTGGGTGCCGGTGCTGCGTGAGTTCTACGAGCCGTTTGCCGCCACCCTTTCGGCAGCCGATCAGAATATGGAGATGGTGACCATCCCTGTCGAGACAACCGACCAGGTCTGCGAGAAGTGCGGCAGCCCGATGGTCATCAAACGTGGACGCTTCGGTAAGTTTCTCGCCTGCTCGGCCTTCCCAAAATGCCGCAATGCCAAGTCAATCACCGTGCCGACCGGGGCCAAGTGCCCGGAGTGCGGCGGGGAGTTGGTGGAGAAAACGACGCGGCGCAAGCGCATCTTTTATAGCTGTGCCAATTACCCGGAATGCAAGTTCGCGACCTGGAACAGGCCTGTGCCCACGCCGTGCCCGGCCTGTGGTGGTCTGGTGACCGAGGCGGGAAAAGGTCAGTACGGCTATGTCTGTACGAAATGCGGCACGACCTTCGAAGACTTGGCGGCGCTGGGCGTAGAGCAACCCGTGGTAATGGTCGAGCAGGCAGCCGCGAGCAGCGACAATGGACGATGAACTGACCGATTTCATCACTTACCTGAATGCAGAGCGCAATGCATCGGTGTACACTATTGCCAACTATCAGCGCGAGCTTGCCGAGTTTGTCGCCTTTGTCCGCCGGCGCGGTGTAACATCGTGGGGAGCTGTCAGGCGCGACGATGTGTTGGCCTGGCTGCAGAGCTTGAAGGAACGCGGCATCGTTGCACCAAGCATCTCGCGCCGCCTCTACGAGCTGCGCTCGCTGTTCAAGTATCTGCAGCGTGAGGATATAGTGCCTGCCAATCCCATTGCCCTGATGCCCGGGCCAAAGCTGCCCAGCCGGCCGCCCCGCTTTCTGAACGTGTATGACACGGTGGCTCTTTTGACCGCGCCAGACACCGACAAAGCAATCGGCCTGCGTGATCGCGCCATTCTCGAATTGCTCTACGCCGGAGGATTGCGCATCGGCGAGTTGGTCAGCTTGAATGTTGACAGCATTGACATGCGGACGAAGACGGTGCGCGTTCAGGGCAAAGGTGACCAGGAGAGGATTGCCCTTTTTGGCAATTTTTGTGTCAATGCCCTGCAGGCCTATCTGGATATTGGACGACCGCAGTTGGTCAACGAACGAACGGTGAGCAATGCCCTGTTTCTGAATCATCTGGGCACGCGCTTGGAAGCTCAGACAATTCAAGAGAACATCCAGCGCTACGCCCGGCAGGCCGGCATCAAGCAGCGCGTCACGCCACACCTTCTGCGCCACACGTTTGCCACCCACATGCTGGAAGGGGGCGCCGATCTGCGCACCATCCAGGAGCTGTTGGGGCATCAGCGCGTGAGTACGACCGAGAAATACACTCATGTCAGCCCGGCCATGCTGCGTGAAGACTATATGACCAGCCACCCGCGCGCCAGGCGATCAACAACGGCGGGTGATAAGGGGCCTGTTCCACGTGTGGATTGATGATGCGAACATACGATACCGTGGCCAACCCACGAGCCAGACAGTTTCTGCACACATTTTTTACCGACCGCCAGATCAATCGCGAATTCTACGAGCTCGTGCCCGACGACCAGTTCGATTTTCGCATGGTTGATCGGCCAGAACGGCGTTCGGACTCGCCGCGAGAGAGCCTCGCCCATCAGATCAGAGTACAGCACGAGTACATGGCGGCCATCGAAAGCGGTGAGCTGCGCCTCGGCATGCTCTACGAGATGGAGCTTCTGCTCAGGCTGCGTCCGAAGAACGTCTTGCTGCAAGAGCTAGACAGCGCCGATCAGACGCTGGTGCGTCTGCTCTCCGACGATGAAAACGCAAACAGGATGATCGCCGTGCCGTGGGATGCAGAAAAGCAGGATGTCATTACGGTGCTGCAGGGGCTCGACGCACACGAAATCCTGCACACCGGCTGGAATCTGGCGGTTATGGATCACTTGAACATCAAGCGTTTCGCATCGCTGCGCGCCGTGTGGGGATAAACGGTCGCTGTGGCTCAGTCGGCATCAACGGGCAAAGATGGCAGCCCGCATTGGGGAAGGAGAATGATGAATAGCACACATCTTGAGCGACTACGCGCCAGGATGGCTGACCTCAATCTAGAGGCAATACTCGTCACCCAGCCGGAGAATCGGCGCTGGGTGTCGGGGTTCACCGGATCGGCAGGGACGCTGCTGGTAACCGCGGATCAGGCGCTTTTCATCACTGATTTTCGTTACTTCGAGCAGGTCGCCCGGCAATGTCCCGGCTTTACGCTTGTCAAACAAACGAAGACCTTCAAGGACGCCTTGCGCCAGGCTGTACGCAGCGCGGGGGCAAAAAAAATAGCGTTCGAGAGTCGTGATGTGACCGTGGGACTTTATGAGGACATGCGCGAAGCCCTGCGCGGCCGCGGCGACAGGCTTGTGGCCGAACTCCTGCCCACATCCGACGTTGTGGAGCCGCTGCGTGCGGTGAAAGATGAGGCGGAGATCCAGGCCATTGCCCGCGCCGCCGAGATCACAGATGCAGCCTTTGCCCAGGCTCTACCGGCGATTACCGCCGGCATGACCGAAATCCAAGCAGCATGGGAGATCGAGCGACGTATGCGCGAAATGGGTGCTCAGAACGTGGGCTTTGAGCTGATTGTTGCTTCGGGTCCCAACAGCGCCCTACCGCACGCCCGGCCGTCGGCCCGCGTCATCCAGGAAGGTGAGCCGATTGTGTTCGATCTCGGCGCCATGGTCAACGGCTACCGTTCGGACATGACCCGCACGATCTGCCTGGGCAAACCAACAACAAAGTTCCGCAAGGTGTACGGCGTCGTCCTGGAAGCGCAACAAGCTGCTCTCGCTGCAATCAGGGCAGCCGGGCCGACGGGCAAGGACATTGACGCCATCGCGCGCAACGTCATCACCGCCGCCGGCTACGGCTCCAAGTTTGGTCACGGCCTGGGGCATGGCGTCGGCCTGGCGATCCACGAAGGGCCACGGCTGTCACCTCTCCTCACCGATCCCAAGCCGCTAGAGGAGGGCAATGTCGTGACCGTTGAGCCCGGCATTTATCTCCCCGGATGGGGGGGCGTGCGTATCGAAGATCTGGTTGTCGTTACACGTGATGGCGTCAGGAATCTAACAAAATCGCCAAAATAGCATTCTTTCTGGGAGGATGTGCCCATGATCTCAACAAGCGAAATGAAGAAGGGCGTGTGCATCGAGATTGACGGCGAAATCTACCGCGTCCTCAACTACGAGCACATCAAGATGGGACGCGGTAGCGCTCAGGTCAAAATGAAGCTACAGAACATCCGCACGGGTGTCATCATCGAGCGCGGCTACCAGGCAGGCGCAAAGTGGCCGCGCGTGAGCCTGGAGCACCGTACGGTACAATATCTCTATCACGACGAAGACCTCTACACTTTCATGGATGTGAGCACCTTCGATCAGTTGCAGTTATCGCGCCAGCAGCTTGGCGATGACGTTTATTATCTGAAAGATGGCGTGCAGGTTGATCTGCTGATGTACGGCGACGAGCCGGTAGGCGTGGAGTTCCCCACCAGCGTTGAGCTGACCGTGACCGAGACGGAGCCAGGCTTCAAGGGCGATACGGCGACCGGCGGCAACAAGCCGGCCATCCTGGAGACCGGTATGAAGATTCTGGTGCCGTTGTTCGTCAACACAGGCGATGTCATCAAGGTGGATACGCGCACCGGGGAGTACATCGAGCGTGTGAGCTAGGCAGGGAGCGCCAGACGTGGGGTGGCGATGGTGGGGCGCGCTCCGCATGTCTGCAAAACCAAGATGTTCATTTATCGGGTCAGCGATATTACCCGCCACCTGAAAGACTTGCTGGATAGCGATGAGCTTCTGCAGGACCTGTGGGTGGCGGGTGAGGTTTCCAACCTCAGCAGGGCGCCGTCCGGGCATCTCTACTTCACGGTCAAGGATGCCGATAGCCAGCTTGCCTGTGTGATGTGGCGATCACAGGTGGCGCGCCTGGCCGCTTTACCGAAAGATGGCGACCACGTCATCTTGCATGGCTACATAACCATCTATGAGAACCGGGGCGTCTACCAGTTCTACGCCGATATGTTGCAGGCAGAGGGCATCGGCCTTCTGGCGGCGCAGTTTGAAGAGCTTAAGGCTCGGCTGGCGGCCGAAGGTCTGTTCGACGCCGCCCACAAACGGCCGTTGCCGGCGCTGCCCCGCTGCATCGGCATCGTCACATCAACGACGGGCGCCGTCCTGCATGACATGCTGAACATCCTGCGTCGGCGCTATCGTCTGGCGCGTCTTCTGATTGCTCCCAGCGCCGTCCAGGGAGCCGATGCGCCGCGCCAGATTGTGGCTGCCCTCTCCGCTTTGCAAGCTGTCGGTACTGTAGATGTCATTATTGTGGCCCGCGGAGGCGGTTCCCTGGAAGACCTGTGGGCATTCAATGATGAAACCGTGGCCCGGGCCATCTACAACTGCACCGTTCCGGTCATTTCTGCTGTGGGACATGAGGTAGATTATACCATCGCCGATTTTGTGGCCGATCTGCGCGCGCCGACGCCTTCGGCGGCAGCAGAATTGGTGGCCCCTGACCAGGGTGAGCTGGCTGCCCGCGTGGAATCGTCTCGGCGGCGGTTGCTGGAGCTGATGCGGGCCCATGTGCAGCAGGGGCGCAGCCGCGTGGCGGCAGAGCAACGTGCCTTGCTTCGCCTGTCGCCGCGTTTGGTGCTGGATCAGCAACGGCAACGGGTTGATGATCTGTGGCAGCGGGCGCGCGCTGTAATCGGGCACGAGCTGCTGTTGCGACGCGAGCACACACGCGGCCTGGGCATCCACTTGCAGGCGCTCAGCCCACTGGCAGTTCTGCAACGGGGCTTTGCCATTGTCTGGCGTGCAGGTGGCAGAGAGGTCGTGTCACAGGTGCAGCAGGTGCGTAGCGGTGACGCCTTGCAGATTCAGGTGAGCAATGGGCGGTTCGCCGCCGTGGTCGGGGGTGACGGCGCCCGTAAGCGCAACAGGCACGGTGGGAACAGCGAACAATTGTCGCTTGGTCTGGATGGTGAGTGATATGCCTGAACTATCATTCGAAGAGGCATTGGCGAAGCTCGAAGAGACGGTGCGGCGATTAGAGGCAGGCAATCTGCCTCTCGACGAGGCGGTTGCCCTCTTTGAGGAAGGCACCCGGCTGGCCCGCCTGTGCAACGAGCGACTCGATGCCGCCGAGCTCAAGGTGAGCCAGTTGATGCAAACACCCGGCGGCGAGTATGTCGAGCACGAGTTGTACGCCGACACCGATACAGGCGACGAGCAGGAAAGTGATCAATGAATGTACCGACAGCACGTTGAACCATTTCTGACTGCGCTCGTGATGACGCCTCACATGCAGTCTATGTGGAATATCCGCAACGGCGGCGTTCCCATTTTTGTCCACACCATTGATGTGGCTATGCTGGCCCTGGATAGCTTCGACGACTGGCAGGACCGTCACGGTCGGATGGATGTCTTGGCTACCGTGGTGGGCGCATTGTTGCATGACCTGACCAAGGTCACAGCACGACAGACCCGCGGTCAGCCGACCCACCGGTCACACAGCATGATTATGCTTCTTGATCCGACCGCGGCTGCGGTAGCCGGGCGTGAGGCCCTCACCTATGTGCAGGAGACGACCGGTATCACACTGGACGATAGAGAGCAGGCGCTGGTAGCCCACATTATTATGTCACACCACGGCCCATGGGGTAGTGTGCAGCCGGAAAAAGCAGAGGCTGCCCTCGTCCACTACTGTGATCTCTATTCGGCCCGTTATCACCGCCAGCCGCCGATTGACGCCAACGATATCCTGCCGCTGCTCGATTGTGGCCTTAGCCGCGCTGCCGCTGCACGCACCCTTGGGGTAACACCCCAGGTTGTGGCCAGGCGACTGGACGAAGCCTGCCGCGCCGAGTGGTTGGACGGTATCGAGCAGCTTCTTGCCGTCTGGCGGAGGCGGGGGCATGTCGTTGGCGGCTGTGAGGAGGCCCTGGCGCATCGGCAACAGATACGCTTGCGGGTAACGCAGGCCGAGATGGCCCCTGCCCCCATCCTCGATCACCCCACATTTCGTGCCTGGTTGGAGCAAGCGTGAAGGCACCTGACATTGCGTTGATTCGTGATCGCGCCACACTCGATACAAGCATCCTCGAACCGGGTGACATTCTGATGGTCGCCAATCCCACCGATAGGCCGGCCATCCGCTATCTGGTCTTTTGGTCTCACGTCGGCATCATCGGCAGCAGTGGCGTGGACGTGATTGACGCCGTCAGAGAGCCCCGAGGCGAATGGCATGGCGAGCCCAACTGGTTCCATGTGCAGCGAGGGCCGCTTTCATCGTATCTGCTGAGCTATGATATTCTGGCGGTGCGACCGCATCTACCGGCGGCGGCCCGGCGCGCCGCTGCTGACTATGCCGAGGGTAAGGTGGGCGCTCCCTATGCCGACAGCCTGAGGTCAATCCTCTTTGGTCGCCGTGACACAAGCGGTTATTCCTGCGCCTCACTCATGTGGCAGGCATACGAAAAGCAGGGGCTGAATCTGGCCCCTGCTCCCTCTTGGTTCGAGTATGCGGTCATACCCCTGGCTCTGTCTCGCGATCCCCAGGTGGAAGTCATCGGTCGAGGAACGCGGTACCGGCTGATTCCCGTCACCTGCAGACGACTGCGCCTCGAGCGACGCTGGTTTCGCTACGTCCTGGGCGCCGACATTCTCGTTGACGGCGCACCTGATGCAGAAGGGTGAACAGGTGAATCGGCAGACAGCCTAATCTACTGCTGCGCCAGCTCGGCCTCGGCGCGCTCGATGAGGGCGCGCATATAACCAATGGCATAGGCCGTGCCGCCACCCTTTGCAAAATCGCCGGCAAAGCGTGGCGAATGATCCAGGATCATCGTGCCATTGTAGCCGATCTCGACGAAAACCTTCATCACCCGGTACATGTCCATGTAGCCGTTGTCCAGGAAGGTCTCCACGAAATAGGGCAATGTGGCACTGACGTTCCTGAAGTGGACGATAAAAATACGTCCCTGCCGATGGAAATAGCGAATCGCCTCGAGCATGTTGCCGAACTGTGGCCCACCCTCAAGCCAGCAGCCGCAGCAGAACTCCATGCCCAGGTTGGGGCTGTTGGCAATGGCAAAGGCGCGCTCGTAGTCCTCAAAGCTGTGAATCAAGCAGGGGATGCCGCCAAGCGAGTCGGTGGGTGGGTCGTTGGGATGGAGGGCCAGGCGCACGCCTGCTTCCTCGGCAACGGGGATCATGCGCCGGATGAAGTAGTCGAAGTTGGCCCAGATCTCATCCGTTGTGTATTCGCGACCGTGGGTGAACGGCCGGCGGCGCATCTCCTCGAGGTCAACGCGGCGGGTGCGGGCGCCACGCGTCTCGCCGGGTTCTGAGCTCCAGACCTGGTCGGGTTCCCAGGTAAAGGTTGTCGTATGGATGCCGGCGCGCCCCAGGTCACGTACAAAAGTCTGAAACTGAGCAATGGCTTCGTCGCGGCCCGGCAAGGCCAGGTGTATTTTATCGTTCTTGCCCAGGCTGATATTGCCGACATTATAGAGTGTGAGGCCGTAGCCCTCGACCTTTTGCCGCAAGGCGGCCAGGTACTCGTAGCTACGCTGATGATCCTGCACCCAGGTGTAGACGCAGTCCATGCCGAGTTGCCGGGCGAAAAGGAGCTCGTCATCGCTCGGATCGGGGTTGATGAACATGGATAGCTTGATGTGCGATCGCCTGGGTGCACGTGAGGTTGATTGCATTCTCCTACCCCTACGACGTTGGTGTGTTTGCCGCCGACGCCAGTGCGGCGACGATTTCCTGATGGATGAGACCGTTCGAGGCCACGACATCGTGGCTTACCGTCGGCAACGGCCGACCGTCGGGCAAAGTGACAACACCCCCCGCTTCGCGGATGATCAGCGTCCCGGCGGCCATGTCCCAGTAGGCGAAGCCATACTCCCAGAAGCCATCGTAGCGGCCCATGGCCAGATAGCATAGATCCAGGGCGGCGCAGCCATCGCGGCGCACACCCTGAGCCTTGTGCAGGAATACTTCCCAGCAACGCACATTGAAACCCACCGTGTTGCGGTCATAGGGAAAGCCGGTGGCAAGTAGGCTGAGGTCGAGTCGGTCAATGCTGGAGACATGAATGGACTTGCCATTGCGCGTGGCGCCCTGGCCCTTCACGGCCACGAAGAGCTCATCGAGGAGTGGAGCGTAGACGACGCCCAAGACAAGCTCGCCGCGTTCTGCCAGGGCAAGCGATGTGCAGGTGAGCGGATAGCCATGGGCGAAGTTGGTCGTGCCGTCAATAGGATCAACGTACCAACAATAGTCAGGATGATCGCCGCCGCTGGAGCCTTCTTCGGCGATGATCTGGTGGTCTGGAAAGGCGCTGCCGATAATGCGCACGATCTCTGCCTCGGCGCGCCGGTCGAACTCTGTGACCAGATCGCTGTGCGATTTCTTGAAGCTGAGCGTGTGATCGCGCCCGAAGCCTTCGCGAATGATCGTTCCTGCCCGTTGTGCTGCTTCGAGGGCCACGTCTCTATATGTATCGTATGACACGTGAATCATTCCTTCGCGGATTGCAGTGTCTGCCATAGCTCTGTGAGTCCAAGCCGATCTGTCCAGAGACTGATGTACTGCCTATCCAAAGATTCTTTCATGTTCTCCACGATGCCCCGGATGTCACGCAGGTGCTTCTCTGATCCACCCTCGCGATAGTTAAAAAAGGAGCTTGCCGATGATGCTGTCTTCGGCAACCAATCCAGGTCGAGGGTCGTGCGCGGTTCACCGTAGCGCACCGAGGCCACCGACCCGGTGATCATATATGGTATCCCGATGTCATGGAGTGCATTCAGAATGGCGAGGAAGATCCCGGCCTGCCCACTCATGCCTCGTAAACCTCTCACGTACAAGAGTCTCGATTTGCTCCTGGCTAAGATTAGGGTGTTGGTTCCTGAGATGGCTACGCACGATATCTTTCATGCATGAAATCATACATATCAAATGCCAGGGCGAGCTTCTGATAACCTGGCATACGTCGCCATATCTCAATCTGCCTGGGATCGGGCGCTTCATCCTGGCAACGTAACCATTTCTCGACATCTTCTCTGGTGTGCATCTGAAGTACCCTATCGTCTGTGCTTTTTGTTTTTCTTATTCCACGCCTGGGCACGGGGATTGGCCGTGGGGGCGACGGCGACGGCGCGCTCTTCTTCGGGTTCGGCCAGGGCGCCCGGCTTCCGCGCCGTCTTGTCACGCCGGCCATGGCAGTCTTCGAAGCGCTTGCCGCTGCCGCACCAACAGAGGGCCTTCTTGGGCATCTTGCCATCTGCAGGGGGGACGCCTACGGCCGTCCGGCGCACCGGCTCTCGTCCCGCTTCGTCTTTGTTGGTCATGATCTGGCGTTGCGCCGCCTGAGGCCCGGCCCGCACCACACCGAGATGGAAGATGGTGCGCGCCACGCTGCGCTGGATATTGACCGTCAGCTCCTGGAACATGCCGTAGGCTTCGTTTTTGTATTCGACGAGTGGATCTTTCTGGCCATAGGCGCGCAGGCCGATGCCTTCACGCAGGTCGTCGAGAATGGTCAGGTGTTCGACCCACAGACGATCAATCACAGATAGCAGCAGAATCTTCTCGATCTGGGGCATGAGCGGCCCGGGCTTTTTCTTGGCCGCGCCCAGCAATGATTGCCCGAATGTGATGCCGAAGATCTCGCCGTCGGCGATGGTCAAAGCATTGAAGCGGCCCGTCATTTCATCGTACACGGCGGCCGCGGCATTTTCGAGGATCGTGCCCAGCTCGCTGCGCGCCGATGAGGCCAGCTCCTTCTCCGTGATGGTCATGGGCAAGATAGCGCGCAAGGCACGCAGGAAGCCATCGAGATCCCACTCTTCACTGTAATTGCTGACCGCGTATTGGGCGACGATCGTCTTGAGCTCGGCATTGACCATGCCGAGGATAGTCTCACGCAGGCTCTCCGCTTCCAGGACCTTACGGCGCTCACTATAGATGACATTGCGCTGGGTATTCATCACGTCGTCATACTGCACGACGTGCTTGCGGATATCGAAGTTGTAGCCCTCCATCTTGGTTTGGGCGCTTTCGATGACCTTGGCCACCATGCCGGCTTCGATCGGAACATCTTCTTCCATGCCCAGCCGATCCATCAGGCTCTGCACGGTTGTGCCGCCGGCCCGCCGCATGAGCTCGTCTTCCAGCGAAAGGAAGAAGCGCGATGAGCCCGGATCGCCCTGGCGACCGGCGCGCCCGCGCAACTGATTGTCAATGCGGCGCGCTTCGTGTCGTTCGGTGCCGATGATGTGCAGCCCGCCCAGGGCCAGCACCTTTTCGCGATCGGGGTTACAAACGGTTTTGATCTTCTCCTCGACCATGCGCTGGTACTCGGCCGTGGGGACGGCGATGGGGTCAATGCCCTGGCGCTTGAGGTCTTCGGCGACCAATCCCTCGGGGTTGCCCCCGAGCAGGATGTCAACGCCGCGGCCGGCCATGTTGGTGGCGATGGTAACCATGCCGGGCCGCCCGGCCTGGGCGATAATAGCTGCTTCACGCTCGTGCTGCTTGGCATTGAGAACCTGGTGGGGAATACCTTTCTGCTCGAGTAGCCGCGACAAGTGTTCCGACCGCTCGACGGAGATCGTGCCGACCAGGACGGGGCGCCCCTGCTTGTAGCACTCTTCGATTTCCCTGACGACGGCCTTGAACTTGCCGTTCTGCGTCTTGTACACCTGATCGGTCAGGTCCTGGCGGATCATGGGTTTGTTGGTCGGGATGGGGACGACCTCGAGCTTGTAGATCTTAAAGAACTCTTCCGCTTCGGTCAGGGCTGTGCCGGTCATACCGGCCAGCTTCTTGTACATGCGGAAGTAGTTCTGGAAGGTGATCGTGGCCAGGGTCTGTGTTTTCTCGGCCAGCTTCACGCCTTCCTTCGCCTCGATGGCCTCATGCAGGCCATCTGACCAACGCCGGCCGGGCATCATGCGGCCGGTGAACTCGTCAACGATGATGACCTCGCCGTCTTTGACGACATAATCCTTGTCGCGGTGGAAGAGGAATTGCGCCTTGAGAGCCTGTTCGAGATGGTGCATGATCTCGGCCTGCTCAGGGTTATCAACTTCCGGATTGTCCAGATCGGGCAGGTTGACGCCCATACTGCGCAGGCGGCGCACGCCCTCGTCGGTCAGGGTACTCACCCGAAGCTTGGCGTCAATGACAACATCCTCGCCCTCGCGCAGGTTGCGCACAAGGCGGGCAAATTCGCGATAGCGCGGGCTGGCCGGTTGAGGCTGACCGGAGATAATGAGCGGGGTGCGCGCTTCGTCAATGAGGATGTTGTCAACCTCATCAACGATAGCATAGTGCAGCTCGCGCTGACGCTGCTCTTCCAGGTCCCAAACCATGTTGTCGCGCAGGTAGTCGAAGCCGAATTCATTGTTGGTGCCATAGGTGATGTCGGCCTGATAGGCCTCGCGGCGATGGTTGCATGGTCGCCAATGGCGCAGGCGTTCATCGCCAACGCCGGGGATGCCATAGTCGGGATCGTAGATGGCCGAATATTCGTGGGCGATGACGCCGACAGACAGACCAAGAAGATGATAGATGGGGCCCATCCAGCCGCCGCCGACGCGCGACAGGTAGTCGTTCGGTGTAACCAGGTGAGCGCCCTTGCCTTCCAGGGCGTTGAGATAGAGGGGAAGGGTGGCCACCAGTGTTTTGCCTTCGCCTGTCTTCATTTCGGCGATCTTACCCTGATGAAGGACGATACCACCCATAAGCTGCACATCAAAGTGGCGCTGCTTGATGGTGCGCTTGGCGGCCTCGCGCACGGCAGCAAAGGCTTCGGGCAGCAGGCTATCCAGGCTTTCACCACGTTCGATGCGGCGACGGAATTCGCCTGTCTTGCCGCGCAATTCTTCATTTGAAAGCCGGGAGAACTCAGGTTCAAGGTCGTTGATCTTCTGTACAAGCGGCCGTAGCTTATTGATTTCTTTCTGCGATGAGTCTCCGAGCAAACGATCCAAAAAACCGGGCATAACCTATGTACTCCTGAAAAAGCCGGTGATCGAAGGGCTGGGATCAGAGGTCAGAGACCGGGGATCGGGATTTAGCGGACAGACCTCTACCCCCAATCCTGTTCCCTCGCCTCTGCCCCCTGTCCTCTGGTCTATCTTTTTTGTTTCTTCTTATCTTGTTTGCCCTGCCTGGCCTGCTTGCGTTTCATCGGCGGCGTGTAGGCAGGGCCTTTTGTCTTCGCCTTGGGCAGATAGCGTAAGCGCTCTTGCTCATGCTGATATTTGGCCAATTCGACAGGGTAGATATTTACATAATAGTATATACCATAAACAGCGGCGGCAATCAAGACCACCAGACTGATGATGAGCCAGATGGGCGCGGCCAGCAGCGATGCTCGGGCGGCGGCGAAGAGCAACAACAGCAGGCCAAGCGTGGCCGCTCCGGTGAGGATCAGACTGATGCGCTCAGCCAGGCGGGCATGCAGTGCATGATCCTTGAAACGCCGTTGGTAGAGGTAGAAGTAGACGACGACGGCAGCGATGGCAATCACTATGTAAATGACAAGGAAGACTGCATGGAAGTCGGCCGTCCAGCCGGTGGTCTTCAGCCACTGGCTTGGGTTCCATGGTGACGGAAGCGGCGTCGCGGTTGGCGGTATGGGTGTTGGCGTTGCGGCGATCCCAGGTGTGACTGTGGCTACCGGCGTTGCTACGGCTGCAGCCGGAGTTGCCGGGGCCACCGGCGTGACGGTGGTGGCCGGCGTGCCCGTGATGACAGTTGTTGCCGTTGGGCTCTCATCCAGGAAGTGAGCAAGGCCAAAGAGGTTGCGCAGAATCGTCTGTGCAACAGGCAACATATAGGGTATACCTCCTTGTTGGCGTTGGGCAATCGCGTTGCCGCCGTGCAACCGCGACATGAGCGCGGCCATGATAGCATATTCGTGGGCAAAAGTAAACGGAGGTTGAGCGCGTAACTATTCACCGTTAGGGTAAGAGAAGTTGGAAAGCGGAGCGAGCCGGCCACGGATGCAGGCGCGGATGGCTCGGAACACGGAGTGCCGGCGGCGTTCTCCATATCCTCCCGCAGGTTTGGGTAACCTGCGGGAGGGGGTATAGGCATGCCGATGTACCTGCTTCCAGGGTAACCGTGAACAGTTACTTGAGCG
>Ga0272448_1002621_pt1 | contig 22245 bp, 14 predicted proteins | sample YNPCB0191_FD_202220 | JGI IMG/M metagenome (GOLD analysis project Ga0272448, IMG submission 202220) | Hot spring sediment microbial communities from Yellowstone National Park, WY, United States - YNP-CB-019-1 | ecosystem: Environmental > Aquatic > Thermal springs > Hot (42-90C) > Sediment... | reverse complement strand
GGAACAATCCTTACTGGATAACCTACGGAAATTAAATACTCACCATCTTCATAATTATCTCCAAGATGGTAAATAGTATGAACCTTTTCTTTATGTAATAAATAGGAACAGACATTTTCCATCAAAAAATTGTTCCCATGTGTATCACTTATTACACCTATTGAGGTATAAGCCATATTTAATTTCCTAACCTTATTTGATATACTGTTATAATATAATTCGGTAATGATTACAAAATTAAAGAGATTAAAAAGAAAGGAGATATTTTATGGGAACAAAAGGTAGAGAAATTGTAAAAATGGATGTTGAACATCTATTGCTTCTGTTAAATAAAGCCTATTCCGATGAATGGTTCGCTTATTATCAATATTGGTTAGGAGCAAAGGTGGCAAAAGGTCCCATGAAAGAAGGAGTAATGGCAGAACTTTTACAACACGCCGGTGATGAACTTAGACATGCGGATATGGTAGCCCAGAGAATTATTCAATTGGGTGGTTCTCCTGTGGAAAGCCCCAAACAATGGTATGAATTGTCCAATTGCGGTTATGACCCTCCCAGTGACCCTTATGTTCGTGTGCTTTTAGAACAGAATATTAAGGGAGAACAGTGTGCTATACAAACTTATAATGCACTTCTTGCAGAAACGAAGGAGGGTGACCCTGTAACATATAATATGGTTTTACAAATACTTCAAGATGAAGTTATGCATGAAGAAGACCTACAAGCTTTGTTGGAAGATTTGGATTTGATGACATCCAGGGGTTAATAAAATATTTCTCTATTTATTAGACCTCTTTGTTTTAAATCGAAGAGATGGGCTTTTAACTGCTGCCGTGCCAAGATAATTCGTTCTTGCGGAATATCATCGTAAGATTTCAATAGTAGTTCTTCAAAGGTAGTGATACCTTTGTTTATGTTTTGAAGTATTTTTTCTTCTCTTTGTTTACGGTGTTGTATTAATTTATCAATAATTATATTGCCCGGCAAATAGAACCAGGGAATTCCATGACCGGGAATTAATAAATCAATTTTCAGTCTATTTAATTTTTTTAATGAATCCATGTATTCTGACATTGAGCCTTCCTCATCAGGGTCAATTAGAACAGGGCCTTCCGAACTTATCATATCTCCTGCAATTAATGTTTGAGTTGTTGTTTCGTAATAACAAAGATGTCCTTTCACATGTCCCGGAGTAGAAATGGTATTAACTATCCATGGAAAGTCTCTATCACTTAATAGAAACTGCTGTTCATTTTCTATTGTTTTATCAATGGGGATTCTTCCTCTTTTTGCAGATTCTAATGAAGCATATTTAGGAATACCAAAATATTTGGATATAAATTCCATACTTTTTGCATGGTCTGGATGTTCATGAGTAATACAAACCCCTATGTATTTCGAACCTAATTTAATAAAATGTTCCAACCAATAAATCATTTCTTTGACACTTCCCTCTTCGCCTTCACCGGGGTCTATAATCATCATTTCTTTTTTACCAACAACGACTGAATTCACATTCTTAAAAAATGTATGAGGTGGGGCAGGTAAAGGAAAAATATGTATACCTGCCCTTGGATGAAAATAGGAATAGCCATTATCTGTCCATGGGATTTTTTTTAGGTATTGATATGCTTCGGGAAAAGAAAAGGCTTCTATCTGCTCTAAAATAAATGCAACCGGTGTGGAAAGAGATATTTCCTGTCTATGCCACCGATATAAAATGTTTTGAGGTGTATCCCATTCTATTAAATCAACTTCTTTATTCTTTTCACTTTCTATAACATAATATTCGGGTTTCCATTCAATAAAGAAAAAATAGGTTTCAAATCTTTGGGATAAACCGGGCGGGGTAATCCATGGTCCCGAAAAGAAACATTCATCTATATTTAATTTGATATTAAACTTCTTTTGCACCTCTATAAAATCAATCTCTCTTTTATGAAACCGTTCCCATACTTCTTCCAACTCTTTCATAGAAATACTTTTTTCTATGCGTATAGGAAGATAACCTGTTTCTTCGAATGTCTCTCGAATGGCTCCTACCATAGCCCCTTTAATTACTTCATGGCAAGAACCATATACTTCACATTTTTTATCTTCTTCTTCGACACTACCACCTGGAAAAGCATGATGTCCCGGTAAAAAAGATAAAGTTTTTCCTCTCTTTATAACTAAAACTTCTATATCCTGTTTATTCCTTCTCCAAACAACACAAACACCTGCAAGTTTTGGAGGTTTTAAACTCATTTCATCAACTCCATCAATTTTAATAAAATATAAGTTTCTTATTAACTTTTATTATTTCAACATTTTACAATATTTTTAAGGGTTCTATAATGTTTATTTCTAAGAGATTTGAAAATTATGAACTATCGGGTTGTTTAAATCCAATTGCAGAGGCGTATCAAAAGCATATTTTACAAGGGAAAGAACTCTTTGACTTAACGCTTTCTAATCCAACAAAGGCGAATTTACCATATCCCGAATCTGAAATATTGCAGTCGTTATCTAATAGCCGTTCTTTGTTATATGAGCCTACTCCCAGAGGTTTTTATACGGCAAGAGAGACCATATCCTTATATTATTCATCGCTTGGTTTTTCTGTTTCTGTTGATGACATATTTTTAACATCTGGGACATCTGAAGGTTATTCTTATATTATCAAATTGATTTGTAATCCCGGTGATGAAATATTAATACCTGCTCCTTCTTATCCTTTACTTGATTTTATCGCATCATTAGAATTGGTTAAAGTTGTCCCTTACTATCTTGAAGAGAATAAAGATACATGGATTTTTTCTACAAAAAATATTATTAACTGCTTAAGTAAAAAAACAAAACTTTTATTTCTTGTCCAACCTAATAATCCGACAGGAAATATACTTTCAAATGAAGAAATTAACGATTTACTTTCTTTTGCAGAAAAGTATAATCTTGCAGTGGTAATTGATGAGGTGTTTCGAAATTATCTTTTTTCCAATAAATCACCTCAATTACTTTTTTCCGATAAAATACCTGTTTTTACTCTTAATGGTATTTCCAAGACATTAGCGTTACCTCAATTGAAATTAAGTTGGATTGTTTGCTCTTGTCCTAAAAATATAAGAAAAGAACTCCATGAAGGTTTAGAAATAATTGCAGATACCTATCTTTCTGTTAATACACCGGTTCAAATAGCATTGGTAGATTTATTTCGAGTAAAAGGTTCTATACAGGCACAAATTCAAAAAAGGATAACTCGAAACCTTGATTTTGCAATAACTCAGTTTTGTAAATGCTCTAATATCAATTCTTACTTACCTCAAGGCGGATGGTATTTTGTTGTAAAAATTTGCAATATTACGGTACCAGAGGATAATTTAATTATTGATTTATTAAATCAAACGGGAGTTTATGTCCATCCAGGTAGTATGTTTCGTTTCCCTGAGGAAAATTTGTATCTAATTATAAGTTTACTGCCTGAGGAAAATATATTCCGAGAGGGAATTCAAAGAATCATAAAATATTTCTGTTAATTTCTATCTATTCAGATTCGGGGAAAAATGTAGACATGGCAAATTCTTCTTCAAATTCTGGAATAGTAGATAGGTCTATATGTTTAATTATGCCTAATATTTCTTCGATATTATTTCTCAAATCTTTGTTTATCAAAGCATATTTTGCTCCTGCCAGACTACTGTTACCAACGAACTCTATTTTTTCTTCATTAATTTCCTCTGGAATAATTCCAATCGTTTTCAAATTTTTCCTGTTCAGATAAAAACCAAATGTCCCAGCAATATATATTTTTTCAAATGTTTGAAGTCCTATATCGGCTTCTTTTGCTAAAAGTTTTATTCCACATTTTATGGCAGAGCATGATAACTGTAATTGTCTGACATCACGAGAAGAAAGGAATATCTTTTTATTTTTTCCATGGAATACTTCAAAAATGACATCCGAGTTATTTGTTTTCACTCTTTTTCGAATCTTTTCGGGGACATTGGGGTTGTTTACTGATTCCGACAGCATTCTTCCACTTGTATTTATAATTTTTAATCTTAAAAGAATTGCTAATAAATCTATCAAGGCACTACCACATATTCCTAACGGCTCTATATTTCCAATTACTCTTATATCTATATCATCATTATTCAATGTTATTTTTTCTATAGCACCTATTGAGGCTCTCATACCACACTGTATTCTTACACCTTCAAAAGCAGGGCCTACTGCTGTTGATGTTGCATATAAATGTCCTTGTTTTGCTATAACAATTTCACCATTAGTGCCTAAATCTACAAAAAGGAATGGTTTCTCTTTTGTTATAGCATTTATAGCAAGTAAGCCAGCAGTTATATCTCCACCTACAAAACCTCCTATAGCGGGATAAATATACATTTGTGCCTCTGGATGTGTATGTATACCTATTTTGTTGGGTGGTATTGTAATATTACTTAAAAAAGTAGGTGTAAATGGATATTCTCCAAGTGAAGAAGGGTCTATACCTAACAACAGATGTATCATTGTTGTATTTCCAGCAACTACCACATCATAAATATCATTTTGAGTTATACCTATTTTCTTTACTAACTGTTCATTAAGATTATTAATCCCCGAGACAACACTTTTTTGCATTAATTTTGTATTATCCTCTGATTGTATAGCATAAGATATTCTACTTATGACATCATCACCATATAATATTTGTGGATTTAGTTCAGATATGTCTCCGACATTTTCTCCAGACATTAAATTTATGAGTTCTATAGCAATAGAGGTTGTTCCTAAATCTATAGCGATACCATAAATACCATTAAATTCTCGTTCTTTTTTAATGTCTATTATTTGTTTATTGCTGAAAATTAAATTATAAGATTTAGTTATATCGTTTTTAACACAAGCTATTTTTTTTAACACTTCTAAGGATATATCTTTTTTACCAATGAGACTGAAAAAATAATCCTGATAGGACTTCGACTTTTTTATCTCTTCTTTTTCTACATTTACTTTTAATACTTGAATATTGGGATTAAAACTTGTTTCAATTTTTATTTGATAGGGTTTTTTATATTTGTATATTTCCTTTTGTTTGTCTATTTGGACTTGAGGTAAATAAACAGCAATATCTTTTTCTACTATGTATTGACAGGAATTTATAAGGAGATGTGATTTTTCTTTCGTTGAATTTTCATTACCTTTGTTTGTATATTCTACCTCCACTAAACATTTGCCACATATACCTCTTTTACCGCATGAAGAAGGGATTATAAAACCATGTTCGTATAAAACATCTATTAAATAACTTCCTTTTTTTGCTCTTACTTCCTGATTTGCTGGTAATATTTTTATTAATATATCGTTCAATTGTAGTCCTTTCTTCGTTATTCATAATCCCAGATATTTTGTATGATATTATAATTAAAAATCATTGGAATTTTTATAATTTGGAAATTATATATGAAAGGGTTTTGGTATTTTTTGCCAGCACAAATTAGGTCTGTTATATCTGCATGGATAAATGCCCCTGTCTTTCCCACTATTTTACAAATTGAACCTACAAATCGTTGTAATCTTAAGTGTATTATGTGTCCTCATGGTTGTAATAAAATTTCGGAATATAAAGACTTGTCTTTTCCTATATTAAAAAAAATTATAGATGATATATATGAATATAAATACTTAAAAGGTGTTCATATACAGGGATTGGGTGAACCTTTATTATACCCTGATTTGCTAAATGCTATAGGGTTTTGTAAAGAAAAAAACTTAGAAACTTATTTTAATTCAAATCTAACCATTATGTCGGAAGAGACAGCGGAAAAACTGGTCGAACTTCAACATGATAAAATTGCTGTTTCTATTGAATCAACTGACCCAGAATTGTATTTATGGATACGACCCGGCTCTAAAAATCACTCTCTACAAAGAGTGTTAGACCATATAAAGCTTCTTGCAGAAATTAAACGAAAAAAGAATTCGCAATATCCTATTATTGCCGTCCATTCAATATTATTTAAAAGTATGATAAATCAAATACCGAAAATGGTGCGAATTTTAAAAGAAACAGGGGCTAATATGTTATGTTTTCAACATTTAATCACAATCGGTATTCCTGACGATAAAGTGCTGCCTGATGGCAAACCTATTAAAGATGAGTGTGTTCAGAACCTTTCCGTTGATGAAAAGAAGGAAATATTGCAATTAATTCGCTCATTAAATTCTAAAGATTTTGAAGTTATTCCCCCACATGATTTTGATTCTTTTGATGAAGTTTTACCACCTCGTGAAGGAATACTTACATGTTTTGATTTATGGGAAAAACCTACTATATTAGCCAATGGCGATTTTATGCCCTGTTGTTATACGCTTGGTTATCATCAATTTCTTATGGGAAATATTTATGATTCTGATTTTAAATCAATTTGGTTCAATAAAAAATATAAAGACCTGCGATGGCAACATGTCTCAGGAAAACTAAACCCTGTATGTGCTAATTGCAGTCAGTTATATCAGGTAACTCATCCTTCAACTAAATTATTTTTTGAAGGGAAAATAGAAAAATTTCATTTTTACCCTAACACATTTTTAGGAACTCAAAAATATTCTTTTTATTAAAGTTTCTTTATGCATATATGCCATGTATATAAAGATATATATCCTCCCGTAGTCGGAGGAATAGAGAAATTTATTTCTCAATCTATTCAAGAACAAAAACAATGGGCAAAAATTACTGTCATTGTCTGTAGTCGGAATATCCGTTCCTATAAAGAAACAAAGCATGGTATTGATTTTATATATGTTGGCGAATGGGGTCGTTTTTTAAGTAGTCCACTCTCTCCTCTGTTTCCTTTTTATATCAAAAATATCAAACCCAACTTATTTGTTGTTCATACGCCTAATCCTCTTGGGGAGTTATCCGTTTTAATAGCAAAAGGTAAAATACCTTATGTTGTTCGTTATCACAGTGATGTGGTTCGGCAAAAAATCACCATGAAATTCTATGCCCCTTTTTTTTATAATTTTTTAAAGAAAGCGAAACTTATCATACCAACGAGTGACATTTACGCAAATAATTCTCCTTATTTGCGTCCTTTTTTAAGTAAATGCAGAACGGTTCCTTTAGGTATTGATTTTCAGCGTTTTTTAAAACCTGATAAAGAAAAAGTAAATGCAATAAAAATGCAATATGGCACACCTTTTGTGTTTTTTTGTGGTGTTCATCGTTATTATAAGGGTATTCATATTTTGTTAAAATGTTCCTCTTATATAAAAGTTCCTATTGTTATAGCAGGTGATGGTCCTGAACGGAAGTATCTTGAACAAATGGCAAAAAGTATTTCTGCTCAAAATATTTATTTTGTTGGGAAACTAACAGATGAGGAATTAGTTCATTACTTACACGCGTGTTCTATTTTCGTTTTCCCTTCAATAGCAAGAAGTGAAGCCTTTGGTTTGTCTATTGTAGAGGCACACGCTGCAGGAAAACCTGTGATAGCAACAAAACTTGGGACAGGTGTAGAATGGGCAAATATTGATGGTGTGACAGGCATTAATGTCCCACCTAATAACGAACAAGCTTTGGCACAATCTATTCAATTTTTGTTAGATAATGAAGAAATAAGAGAAGCAATGGGTAAAACGGCTAAGGAAAGGGTTTTGTCTGAATTTGATATAAAAGTAACGGCACATAAAGAATTTGATTTGTATCGGAGTATAATTAGTTAATGGATATATTTTCTTTTATCTATGCTTTTGCGATATTTGTATCATTCATATTGTCTATTTTTTTAACAGAATTGTTTCGGCAGTTTGCAATTGCTCATAACATATTAGACCACCCCCACGGTAGAAAAACACATAAACAATCTACTCCTCTATTAGGAGGTGCGGGGATATTTCTAACATTTCACATCACTCTTTTCATAATTTTTCTTGTATATTTTTTTTCATCTGATTTCAGAGAAGCATTACCGGGGAGCTCTATGTTTAATTTTTTGGGTCTTGGTTCTTTTCAAAAAGTAATAGGGATTTTAATAGGAGGAATTATTATTTTTGTTTTGGGACTTATTGATGATATAGCCGTTTTAAGTCCCTGGATAAAATTGTCAGGACAAATTATAGCCGCATTCATTTTGGTATGTTCAGGTATAAGAATAGAAATGTTTTATTTCTCAAATTGGATTTTATCCTATTTGATTACTATTGCATGGATTGTCCTCTTAACAAACTCATTAAATTTATTAGATAATATGGACGGTCTTTGTGCTGGGATATCTTTTATTTGTGCTATTTCTTTCTTTTTCTGTATTCAACCTTATGATGAATTTTTAATCAGACTATTATTAATGATTTTTGCAGGTAGTGTTGCAGGATTTTTATTTCATAACATAAACCCTGCCAAAATATTCATGGGTGATGCTGGAAGTATGTTTTGCGGTTTTTTTCTTTCTACCCTTAGTGTGTTAGGGACATTTCATCTTGAAGGGACACCTTCGAGAGTAGCCATTCTGGCACCGGTAGTTATTTTGAGTGTTCCTTTATTTGATACTTTTAGTGTAATATATCTGCGGTGGAAGAATAAGCAACCTATTATGCTTGGAGATAAAAGGCATTTTTCACATCGCCTTGTAGAATTAGGAATGACTTCTCGTCAGGCGGTAGAATTTATCTGGTTGGTAGGAGTTATCTCCGGTATTAGTGCTCTTTTTCTTCCCATGTTAAGTTTTAATTTTAGTGTCCTGATTATACTTCAGGTATTAGGTATATATATTCTAATCGTATTGTTAATGAATGCCCCTAAAAGTACAAATGGTAAATAATCTACAGAAATCAGGTTTGATATGAAAAAGACAAAAAAATTTACTAAAAAAATTATTCAAGAAGACACCTCAAATAAATTTCATTTTTTTCAAAATGGTCTGGAACTTAATGAAAAAATTCTGGATATACCTCTAATATACTTTTTTACCACCCTTATTATTACTTTTCTGTTATCTGCTGTTATTTTATTGCTAACTTATTTCAATATATTAGATGCATTCAAGCCCTGGTTTTTGTCTCATTTTGATGTGTTAAACTTTACAAGATATCCCAAAGGTAGTATAGATATTGGTATCGTATTCGCATCTCTTGTGTCTGTCGCTGGGCTTGCTATCATTCATCCAATTTTTGGGATATGTGGTATTTCATTAATCCGTTGTTGGCTTGATGGGTATACCTATCCAACAGATAATACCTATTTTGTCTGGGCGATCATTTTAGTTTCATTATCCTACATTATCAGGACCTTCTTACTAAGAGAAAAAATCAGATTAGACATTCACACGATTACTCTTCTTTCATTTATTTTTATTCTTATTCTATTACTACCTGTTTCATGGCAAATTGGAAAAACTTATCGCCATCTTATTTTATGGGCATCTTATGCTTTACTGTTTTTATCAGCATACGGAAGTATTAAGACAACTTCACAAAAGAATATCCTTACATGGGTAATTTTGTTAACCCTTGGTTTGCAAACATGGTATGCCTTCTACCATTTCCAATATGTCTTACCTTTTTTAAGAAAAAGCCTTTTAATGGACCCGTCTTTGCGTATCAAGTTTTTTGGAACAGCAGAACTTTCTAAAGAACTAATTTATCGTTTTAATATCAATCGTGCCTTTGGAACAATGCTTTTTCCGAATGCGTTGGGTGGTTTTATCATCCTGCTTTTGCCTATTGTTATTTACTGGTCTTTTTATTATATTTATATGCTTTACAATGAATGGCAAATTTCTAATAAAGAACCTATTAAGAAGAAAGAGGAACGCAGTGTTTTAATACAAACGGCTATTATCTGGTTTCTTTCGACCATAATTATTTATGCTACAGAACTTTTTCCATTAACATATACTTTTGAAGAGAATTCAAATATTGATGTCTATTTAACTGCGGGTTTCGCATCACTGATGAGTTTAATTCCGTCGGGGTTATTTGCGTGGATATGCCTTAAAAAAGGACACCAGGCGGGGAAATATTTTATTTTTTCTATTATTTTTTCACTTTGTTCTTTCTTTTCTTTATTATCTTTATGGCTAACTTATTCAAGAGGTTCTTGGCTAAGCCTTTTCCTTTCAATATTTTTGTTGTTTATGCTATTTATTTACTTCCGATATTTTGATACACAAAGGAAACGAATTTTTCAATCTATAATTTTCCTATTTATAGCTGGTTTTTGCCTTTTATCTGTCTCCCTATTAGCAAGTATGGCATTTGCAGAAAACACACAACAGGACACAACAAATAAAGAAACTTTTTCTAATGAGAAAAATACTTACAACAATTTAGGAAATGAGAATAAAGCGGCAGAGGAAATAATGGAAAGTGGAGTGGGTGTTTCATGGGAGCATTTAAGTGACCCATCTTCTTTTCGATTGCGTTGGAGTTATTGGAAAGTAGGATTAATTATGTGGTTTCATAATTTCTTTACAGGTGTTGGCTTGGGAAACTTTGCGCTTGCATATCCCCACTATCAATATATAGGTGCAGGAGATGTTAAAGAGTGTCATAATGGATACCTTCAAATATTATGTGAAACAGGTATTTTAGGTGGATTTTTCTTTTTATTTTTTATTTTAACTATTTTTTATAAAATAGCACGATGTGTAAAAGAAAATAGAAATTATTATGCTATTGTATGGAGTATTGGGATTTTAGCCTTTCTTATCCATGCTGGTCTGGATATACATTTTTCACATCCATCCCTTGTTACTTATTTCATTATAGGATTGGCGGTATTTTTAAATGAAACACAAACTGAAAAAATGAATGTTGATAGTCCTCTTCCTCAAAAAATCAATTCGCTTCCTGTATCAATTATTACCTCTCTGGCATGCTGTATTCTTCTTATCGCTTCTACCTTTCCCTATGCTCGGGATTTAGTTCGTAGTCGAATGTCTTTCCTTAATGTAGGTAAAGATACCGAAATTCCGCTTGTTTTAAAGTCTATAAATTATGTATTTACCGATGTGTTAAACTTTGCTCTCAATAAAACAGATAAACAACCAAAAATGTCCGCTACCATTCTTAAATACTTTTTTGTTGATTTGAACAAACTTAGAATGTTCGGTAATTTATATGTTCCGGAGGGACCAGGTAGTAATAAGGCAAAACTTTTACCCGAAGGAAACCCCGTTCCCGATAACGCTGTTTTACTTGTCAAAGAACCCTGGCTACTTATAAATAGAATTCGTAATTCAAGTGTTCATTATGCAGATTATCTAAAACAGGTAGATAATATCTTCCCCTATCAAGAGGATATTCCTAATTATCTTAGTGAAATAAACAAGTTGTTATTTCTGTATTCATCCCCTGAGACTGACCTTGAAATTGTCAACAATTCGCGTAAAGAAATGCTCTATTGGGCTAATGAAGCAATAAGAAGAAGTCCACATAATGGGGACCTATATTATAACTACGGGAAAGCACTTTGGTTTGCAGGAGCAAAAGATTGTAATAACCCGGACGAACAAAATTCTTACATAAAACTTGCTATTGATAATTTTGAGAAAAGTGCATCAATATGGAAAAATGTACCGTTTTATTGGGATGAATACATTGCCCATATGAAAGATGCTATTGGTTTTTTTGAAAAAAATAACTCTCCTGATGAAATAGAAATAATTCGCAAAAAAATAGATGAAGCAAGTCAATATGTAAGTGAATTAAAAGAAAAACGAGCCCAATTAAATATCTGGTAAGAACGGGAAAGTTAGAATGAGTATTGTTCATTTTTTACAAAAAAGAGTTGATAAAATTAGGAATATACTAAAACAATATAACTGTGATGCTTTTATAAGTCTTTGCCCCATTTATAATCGTTATTTTTCAGGCTTTACAGGTTCCACATCCGCCTTGTTAGTTACACTTGAAAAAAACTATTTCCTTACGGATTTTCGTTATGAGGAACAAGTTGGAAAAGAAGTCTTTAACTTTACAGTTATTATTGTCTCAGGAGAATTAGTAAATAATCTTTTCCAATTAATCAATTCCTTAAAAATACAAAAAATCGCTATTCATACAGAAAAAATAAGTTTACAATTAGCAGAAAAACTAAAAGAAAATTGTAAGGTGGAACTTGTTGGAATAAATGACGCTCTTTCTCAATTGCGAATGGTGAAGGAAGGTTTTGAAATAGAAACCATTCGAAATGCATGTAAAATAACAGAAACCAGTATATATAATTGTATGTCAGCACTTAAAGAAGGGGTTACAGAACGGGAAATAGCTTCTCGGATAGATTATGAATTTCGATTGCAGGGTGCTGATGGTTCTGCTTTTGACACAATTGTTTTATTTGGTAAAAATTCATCTCTGCCTCATGGCAAACCAGGTGATAAAAAACTCTCGATTGGTGATATTGTCTTAATTGATTGTGGTTGTATTTATAAAGGCTATTGTTCAGACTTAACGAGAACATTTGTATTGGGTGTCATACCCGGAACATGGTTTATAGATATGTATGAAACAGTATTATCGGCTCAACTTTCTGCTTTATCGGTTCTATGTCCGGGTAAATATTCAAATGAAATTGATAATATAGCCCGTAGTTATATATCTGGAAAAGGTTTTGGAAAATACTTTGGACATGGTTTAGGACATGGCGTTGGAATGGAAATTCATGAACCACCACGGTTAAACACTGATAGTTCCTCTATATTAAAAGAAGGTTTTATTATTACGATCGAGCCAGGTATTTATATACCTGATAAAGGCGGTGTTCGTATAGAAGATACTGTTTTAATAACAAATGACGGATACGAACGGCTAACCACTTCGAATAAAGATTTAATAGTTCTTCCTGTTTAATTTTTCTATTTAATATATCCAAAACTTCTGGCAGGTAAAAAGATTGTATTATCATCGGTATTTATTATTTTACAAAAAGCGACACACTTTTCTTGTTTGTTTTCATAAATATAAACATGTTTTTGTTTGTTTTTGTCTTTAAACTCTATTTTTTGTTGTTTATTAGATAGGTTTGCCCAAAATAGATTGTCCCCAATTTTTGTGATTTTAATGAAAACAGGATTTGTAGTAATAACCGGGTAAATTTTATCTCCTGGATGTGTATTGTTCGTAAAAATTTTCAAAGCATAATAAATAGGAAATAACTGCCAATTTTTATCAGCATAACCCCATAGACCTATCCTCATAGGTTCTTTTAGCCCCGGATACCTTACTTCCTGTAAACACCATATACTAAAACCTGATACTCCTTGATTTAACCCATCTATCATTGCTGAATATGTATAAAGTGCGCCATCATATTCTTGCATAATAGGATTAATGGATGGAGGTTGAAATCTATGGTCTGTTATACCAAATTCAGTAACAACAAAAGGTTTTTTGCTATTAAGTTTGCTATTTTTTACTAATTCTAAACGGGTTTTAAATAATTCGTTTGTGAAATAAGAGCTGCTAAAATGCCAATAAAAATGCGATGCCCATAAATTTACTATATGGCTATAATCCTTATTCTCCAGACAGGCCTCCAACCAATCGGTGCCCATAGCATCATCACTGCCGATTATTTTAAGTTTAATATTATTTTTTTTGAATTCCTCCTTCAACAACTTATGAATTTCAATAAATTTGTTCCGTCTATTGTCATATGTTTTGAAGAAATAATTCGGTTCATTTGTTAGAGTAAAATATTTTATATTGTCAAATTTTTTTATTTTAATAAGGTAATTCAGAAGTGCAATTATAGTATTCACTCTTTTTTCTATGTTCTCCCATGTATCTTTCATACCCCAATCAACACATGTTATATTAACCTTTGTATTCAAATCTTTATATTCTTGTAAAGTCCTGCATAAACTTTGCATTCCGTCGCTTTCAAATGTAAATGTTTCCCCATCATCTGAAGGATTCCAATCTTTGAACCAGGTAAATGTTCGAACCCAATGAGGTTTTAATTCACTAAGCCTATCTTTACGAATTTTTATGGCTTCTTCATTTACACCGTCTTGTGAATTATTCTTGTCATAAAATCTTCCATCGTCCTCTGCACCAAATCCAATCAAAGGGAACTTTATCGGTTTTTTACTAATATTTAGATGGATTATATCCTCATTACAAACATTTGCAGCGGAAAGACAGGAAAAAATTGGTTCTGTACTTTCAATTTTTCCTTGAGTATGTATATATATGGATACTCTTACTTTTTTTGTTTTGGGGGGTGTCTTTGCATATAACTTTATAGGGATATAATGTTGTGTAGGTTCGGTAAGTCTCTCTTCGACATATTCTATCCTTTTTCCTTCATTATCTATAAAACTTATACTAAGTCCTCCCCCTATAGAATTTTCATGCCAGAGTAAACGCATCCAAGCGTTAGCATGAACAAACTGTCCTTCCTCTACTGGGAAATCACAATAATAATGATGCCATTTATTATCTTTATCGCTTTCTACTACTTCTAATTCGTAAATCTTTTCTTTATCAGAAGTAGTAATTATTTTCTTTTTAATTGAAGAATCCGAAGTAAGCCATTGTAGTTCATTTGTTCCAATCTCGTTGGCATTACTGAAAATGAAATGAGCAATAAATACAAGTGAGAATATGTAGGGCATTTGATTATAAATTCTATTTGTTATTTTCTATTTTCCCACGAGTAAACAGGTCATATAGAACAGGTATAACAATTAAGGTTAGCACACCACTAAAAGCAATACCGCCGATACTTGCAATACCTAAACCTGTTCTTATTTCACTTCCCAAACCTTTTCCGGTTGCTATTGGAATCATACCAGCCACTGCGGCTAATGTAATCATAAGTATAGGTCTAAATTGTTCACCAGCAGATTGTATCATAGCCTTATGTCTTGAAACACCAGATGCTACAAGTTGATTAAGTCGGTCAATTATTAGAATGGCATTGTTTACTACAATACCGGATAGCATAACAAGACCAAGTAAGACAAACATAGAAATTGAATAACCTGTTAGGTATAAAGATAGAACAACACCTATTAATCCTAAAGGTAAGGTTACTAATATAAAAAATGGTTGTTTGAAAGATTCAAGAATGGCTGCCAATACAAGAATAATAAGGACGATAGCAATAATACCTGCTCTTGCAAATTCCTGTTGTGCTTCTACCATTACTTCATTTTCACCAAAGAAATAATAATCGTATCCCTTAGGTAAATTTCCATATTTCTTTATCACATCTGTCAATTCTGCAACGGCAGTTCCTAATGGTTTACGAGGTGCAAGTCCAGCAAATAACTTTTCTATTTTCCGTTTATCTTTTCTTAAAACATTTACAGGTGCTGTTTTTTCTTCTATTTTGGCAACAGTTGTTAAATTAATAGGTTTTCCGGGTGCACCAGGTAACAAGAAATTTTCTACCTGCTGTTTCCCTTCTATTTCGTCGAATTTAACAACGATATCATAATTCCTTCCTTGCTGTTTATAAACTCCTGCTGTTATACCTTCAAGATTTCCACGAAGAAGCATACCTAAAATTACAGGAGGGAAATTTATATCCGAAAGCAAAGGTTTGTCTGGATAAATCTTCAATTCGGGTCTTCCGCCACGAATACTTGTATCAATATCTTTTAATCCTTCTAAACTTTTTGCTTGCGTTTCTAATCTTTTAACAATTTTTTGTATTTCTTCTCTATCTTCCCCAAAAATTTCTAATTCAATAGGGATAGATTGTCCACCTATTGCAGTTGGACTTCCCACACTATATTTGCAATCGGGATAATTCTCTAACAATTTTCTTACTTTATCTTTTAATTTGTCAATAGGCATATCAGGTCGTTCTGGTTTCTCATTAAAGACAAGTAGTATTTGTGCGACATAAACACCTTCCGATGTTTGCCCCATTATCCCCTGTATTTTACCTACTGATGAAAGCACATGTTTTAAATAAGGCAAGTCTTTTACTCTTTCCTCCACTTCTTTAACTCTCTTTATTGTATTTTTCAAACTATAATGCGTGGGATATTCTAATCTGATAAAAAGAGTTCCTCTGTCTGGTTCCTCAAAGAACCCGAATCCTATTTTTTGAATTAGATTAAAGGTAAGGATAAATATAACAACAATACCGAAAGTAAATAAAAGGGAAGTCAATCGTCTATGTTCAAAGAATTTCAAGACCCCTATATAACCATTTTTCATAAAATCTAAAAACATATTAAATATTTGTTCAAACTTATAAATAATACCTCTTTTTTTCGTAGATTTTAACAAAATAGAAGCGAGCAATGGTGTCATTGTAAATGATATGAACAGTGAAACGGCTGTAACTATAATCATTGTCCATGCAAAAGGTGCCAAGAACAGACCTACTTGGGAACCCATAGTAGCGATGGGAAATAACACTACAAGATTTGTTCCGGCACTTGCCAGTACGGCAATAAATACACGACTTGCACCTTTAATCGCTGATTCTTTGGGTTCCTGACTTTTTTGAAATTCTGTCATTATACTCTCTAATACTACAATTGAGTTTGTAACAAGTATCCCTACAGACAGCCCTAATGAAATAAGTGTGCTTATATTTAAACTGTAGCCTAAAAGACTAATAAAGAAAAGTCCTACGACTATTGTTAAAGGCATTGTAATACCAACAATAAAAGTAAGTCGAAAATTATACAAGAAGAAGAAAAGTATTAATGCTGTAAGAATAATCCCTTGAATAATATCACCTGTAGTACTATCCACAGTTGCTTTAATAAAACTTCCCTCATCATTTACCCATACCAATTCCATTCCTACGGGCAAAGAAGATTGTATATTTCCAATAGCGGAACGAACAGACTCAACAACTCTTACTGTATTCGCTTCTGCCCTTTTGACAATACGAATGTATATACATGATTTTCCATCAAGAAATGCAGATTGTCTTATTTCTTTAGAACTAAAAACTACCTTACCAATATCTTTAATATAACATCTTGAACCCTCTTTTGATATTATAGGCAAAGTTTCTAGCTGTTCTATCTGGTGGTATTCTGCATCATATTTTACAGAATATTCCGTCTCTCCCTCTCTTACCCTACCTGAAGGGATTAGTCGAACCCCTTTTTGAATTGCTTCTACAATATCTAAAGAAGTCAAACCTCTTGAAGCCAGTTTATCTCTATCTAATAGGACATGAACTTCCCTTTTTGCGCCACCAATAAGTTCAACATTAGCAACTCCTTCAATTGTTGTTAACTTATCCTTCAATTGGTTATCAGCGTAATCATATAGTTCATCTATTGGAATATCTCCTGTGAGGGCTAAATCTATTATGGGGACTGCATTAATATCGAATTTTAATACTTTAGGCTTTTCTGTCCCTTCAGGGAAATCATTTTGTATCAGGTCTAATTTTTCTCGGACATCATACGCAGCGACATCCACATCCACATTAAGTTGAAATTCAAGGAAGGTTTGACACATATTTTCCATGCAGTTTGATGTAACATGCTTTAACCCATCTATGGTAAAAACGGCATCCTCAATTCGTCGTGCTATATCGGTTTCAATTTCTTCAGGACTTGCTCCGGGATATACGGTTACAACGGTTACATAAGGAACATCTACTTTAGGGAAAAATTCCAAACCCATTCTATAATAGGCTTCTATTCCCAAAAAGGTAAGACCAATAAATAAACATGTTACCGCAACAGGTCGTCGAACAGATAGTTCTATCAAATTCATATTTATTTCTCCTCCAACACCTGCACAGTCTGACCATCTTTAATAAACGATTGCCCCATGCTTACAACTTTATCTCCTTCGTTTATTTCACCTTCAATGATTTCTATCCAACCATCTGTCTCAAAACCTGTATTTACTATTACTTTTTGAGATTTGCTATCCACAATCTTATACAAATATTTTTCCTTACCTTGTGTAATCACACAGACTTTTGGAACGCCTAAGTTTTCTCTTTGTTCCAACAAGACTTTTATTTTAGCCATGACTCCAGGAACAATCTTTTCATCTTTTTTATCCAGAATGGCTTTTATTTCAAATGTCCGCAAATTGGGTAATACTGTAGGACTTTTATAATTGACCGTAAGTGTATCAATTTTTTCTTCTTGCACATACAATTCTAATTGTGTCTCTTTTTCCTTTATATAAGGATAATATTCTGCAGGTAAAAATGCGGAGACCTCTAATACTTCTGGGTTATCTATCTTTACAACGGGTCTTCCTCCACCTATAAATTCATTTTTTTGTACGAATTTATAACTTATTTTCCCGGAAATAGGTGCATAGACTAATGAATCTGAAAGTGTCTTTTCCGCAATTTTAAGGGCATATTCTGCTTTTTTTAATTGTTCGTTTGCTAATTGACAAACTGCTTCTGCATGTTCTAATCCTGCTTTTGAAGCCTTATATCTTGTTTCCTGAAGTTCAAATGTATCTTTCGATACAGCCTTTTTCTCTAAAAGATGTTGAAATCTCTCGTAGTCTATTTGTGCTTTATCAAATTGTGCTTTCATATTGGCAAGATTGGCATCAGCTTCACGAATGGCGCATTTTGCAACATTCAAATCTTGTTTTGCAATTTCATACGCTTGTTCTACTTTTAATTTATCTACTTGAAACAAAGGTGTCTCGTTTGCTACAACGGTATCCCCTTCATCTACAAACAAGTCTGTAAGCACTCCATCAATTCGTGCTGATACAATAGCATGTTCTTTTGAATCAATAGTTCCCTGAACAACAATTGTTTTTTTAAACAATTTCTTTTGAACAGCTTCTACTTTTACAGGGAAAGCCTCTTCAGAATTAGACCCTTTTTCAGCTGAAACAATTTGTTTACCACAACTCATATTGAATAAAAAGAGTGGTATGATAACAAGTAATCTATAATGTATCTTCTTTTTATTTTTTACCATCTTTAGACTTCTCCTTTTCATTTTCGTTATAGATTAAACTTCCTGAATATGTTTTTCCGGTAGAATTCCATAACACAGCTATTGCTATCTGTTCTTGAATTCTGGCGTTAATAAGATTAATTTCCGCAATGCTTAATTCGTTCTGTACTGTTACAATATCTACTTCAGCAACCATACCTTCATTCCACTTTTCATTAGTTTCTCTATATTTCTCTTTATAATAAGTGTAGGCTTGCTCTGCTAATTTAAGGTCTTCTTTTGCCTTTTCCCAATTGGCTTTGGCTCTAATTACCCCAGCCATTAAAGATAAGGAAGTCTCTTCTCTTTCTAAAAATGCCTTTTCTCGTTTTTCCCTTGCTATCCGATACTGTTGTATATTTGCAAAGCCATTAAATAGTGTTAATATTCCATGTAATCCGGATAGCACAGATTGAGAATATAAGGTATAAGAATTGGAAGTATATTGCCACTGGGTAAAGCCACCTATCAAAGGTAAAAAGTTAGTAATTGCAAGTTTTATTTCATCTTCACTAATTTCTACTTTACGGTCTTCTATCAAAATACGAGGGTGGTTTTTTAGTGCAATATAAATCATTTCTTCTGTATTGTTCGCAGGAATTGGAATGTCTACCTGCTTTGATAATTTGATTTTTTGAAGGGGTGAAATTCCCAATACGGTATTAAATTGGGCTTTTACTGTTTCTATCTCTTGTTGACATTGTTTCAAATCTCTTTCTCTTGACTGTTTTAACAAATAGACCTGCTCTTTTTGTGATTGAGTAAGCATTCCTTCTTCGTAAAAAGCGTTCACTTGTTCTGTTAGTTTATTGGCATTATCTAATTGCAGTTGTAAAGTTTTTTCTATGTTCTCCAATGCTAATATCTGGAAATATAAAGCGGTTGTTTGAAGGGCTATCATCTGACAGGTGTAATCTTTGACAAGATTAGTTATATTTACGCCTTTATTTCGCAGGTCATATAAAAACCATGTAGCAGGGGCAAAAATAGGTAGTTGTAATTGAATTGTATCCATTCGAATAGTTTGGTCCTGCATGGCTGTTGATAGTGGACCAAAATTAACCATAGGTTTGCGGTCGTAATTAACAATCTGAAATTCTGAGCTAATTTGTGGTAAAAAATTGGAAAAAGCGATATTTTTCTCCAATTTTGCTATTTTTTGTTCTATCTCTGATATTTTTACCTGTGCATTATTCTGCAATGCTATTTGAATACATTCATCTAAAGTCAATTCTTGTTCTGCTTTAACTTTTTCGGGAGTCTGCTCTTCTATTTTTTGTTTAAACTCGTTAAGGGATTCTTCTCGATATTTTTCAGGATTAACATGGGCACAAGAAGTTAAGATACCCATTGCTATAAATATAGTTGTTAATAAAAATTTGTGTATGTATATTTTTTCTTTAAAATTCATATATATTAGTTATTCCTCTTTTAAGTCTAAACCTTTCAATATCAGACTGGTAATATGTTCTTGTAGTTGCGACAAAAATTTTTGTGTATATTTTTCTGCTATATTTAATGCTAATTTAATACCGGGTTCGGCAAAAACATAGAAAGAAATTTCGCCCAGAATGGAAAAAGCCCAAAATCTACATTTCGCTAATGTATTTGCAGGGTTACATCTCATTAATACTTCAACTAAAGCATTTAACTCTGGAATAAATGTTTGGAATATAACATTCTCATATTTGGGAGGTGGTTCTACCAAACTTCTGAGGAGTAATCTCGAATACCATGCTGGATACTTATCAGACAAATAGTTCTGAACTCTTTCCCCAATCAATTTTCTAATTATTTCTATACATTGTTCTTTTGAAGAATAATCCACGCTTTCATCTTGCAATATTTTTTGAGCAAGTGGACAGCGGACCTGCCACGCTACATATCGAAGAGATTCCATATATAAATTTTCTTTTGAACCGAAATAGTAATTAATAGAGGCAATATTTACATTTGATTTTTCTGCAATTTCACGAATAGAAACGCCATCAATACCAGAATTTGCAAATAGTTGACCGGCTGTTTCAATCAATTCAAGTCTTTTTCCTGTCCAATCGCGATTTATTTCTAACATATTTTAATAAAAATCCTATTTTAACAAATCTATTATAACACATACATTTGATTAAATCAAACGATTGTTTAATTATTTTTTATAGAAGTGAAATTTATAAATCTTTTGTATCTTTTTAGAAATGATATGTATAACCTAATACAATAGAAAATCCACCTGTGCTAAGTTCTGTACCTTTCCCTAAATGAGAAAGCAAATCTCCCCTGCCAGTATCTTTCATCGTATTTTTTAAACCAAGAACACCTGAAATACTTACTTCATCATTATCGGTTATTTTTCTTGCTATTCCTAATGTAATATGGTCTTCACATAACACAGGAACTAATCCTGCTAAAAATACATGGTCTTCTGTAATTGGAGAGTTTCCATGACTGTAACCACTCATAATTCTCGTCTTTTCATTTAATCGATATTCCAATCCTATTTTTGTGCAAAATTGATTTACCCAATTAAAACCACCGTCTAATAGGTTTCTGCCGTAGGCTGGAATTCCTTCCCAATTCAACCATTTAAAATCCAGACTCAGGGTTAATTTATCCGTAAAATCATAGGCAACACCTGCATTTAATATCTGAGGCTGGTCTAATGGGTATTTTAATAAGTCTCTGTATTTATTAAATTTTTCGGTCCAATGGCGAGATGTATATGTTGCTCCTATTGAAAATTTATCCCATTTTTTATAAACACTTATATTAAATCCCGCACCTAATGAATCATCCCATTCAAAATCACCTCGAGTAGGTAATAAACTCAATGTGATATGGTCTGATTTAAATCGTGATATGGAGCCATGAAGTCCAAAACCTATAGACCAATCGTTATCAAATTTATATGCATAAGCAACTACAAGACGAGCGTGTTGATAAAACAATCTACGGTCTGCATTAAAAGGTCTCAATAACAAATTTCTTGAACTCTGGTAATCTACACCTGTTCCGCTCGGGACATATAAACCAAACCCCAATGTCCCTGTTTCTAAAGGTATAATCATTCCACCGGAAGCAATATTAAATAACCCATCTCCATCCAAATCCTCAAAACGATTTCCTAAAATACCCCTTGGTTGCATTTCTATATCGGTTTTTACTACATACCAGTTAACATCTAATCTTTTATCTAATTCCACCATACTTGCAGGGTTCATATAACACCAATAGGCACTTCTTGGACTGGCTATTCCACTGGAAGCTCTCCCCAATTGAAAGGCATCGTTTCCTAATACAAATACCCCTTCATTGGCTGATAAATCATTCATAATAATGAATAATGAAGCGG
>Ga0272448_1002619_pt1 | contig 22254 bp, 12 predicted proteins | sample YNPCB0191_FD_202220 | JGI IMG/M metagenome (GOLD analysis project Ga0272448, IMG submission 202220) | Hot spring sediment microbial communities from Yellowstone National Park, WY, United States - YNP-CB-019-1 | ecosystem: Environmental > Aquatic > Thermal springs > Hot (42-90C) > Sediment... | reverse complement strand
GTCTTGGGATCTGTGCTGCGCTCAAATCGCGCGCGGGTTTCGGGTTTTCCGCTGCGCTCAAATCCCGCCTGGGTTTCGGGATTTCCGCTGCGCTCAAATCCCGCCTGGGTTTCGGGATTTCCGCTGCACTCAAATCCCGAAACACCGTGTGCACGTGCGTGTTTGCCGTCCGCCGTATGCTTCGGGTCAAAAAAGCTCCCCAAGCATGCGGCGGGGCTTGGGTGCTGCTCGCCGCGCTCTGCGCGATGCTGTTCTTTTGGCGGCTGGGAGCGATCCCGCTCATCGGGTTCGACGAGGGCAGCTACGCGGAGTGCTCGCGCGAGATGCTTGCCGGCGGCGATTATGTGGTACCCACGTGCAACGGCGAGCCGTTCTACGACAAGCCACCACTTGCCTATTGGCTGCAGGCAGCAAGCATGCGAGCGTTCGGGGTGAACTCCTTTGCCGCGCGGCTGCCGTCGGCAGTCGAAAGCCTGGCGCTGGTTGTACTGACCGTGTTTCTCGGAACCAGGCTGTTTTCAAGGCGGGTCGGGCTGATGGCGGGATTCGCGCTAGCAACCTGCACGCTCGCCGTAGGGCTCGCGCGACTGGCAATCATCGACGCGCTCTTCTCGCTGACGATCACGGCCTCGCTTGGGGCGTTCCTGCTTGGGTATGTCAGCTCTACACGTGACCGGCAACCTCACACACCGGCCCGGTATGCGATTGCGTTCTGGTCGGCAATGGGCTTTTCGGTGATGGTGAAGGGACCGGCGGGGACGGTGCTGATACTGGCGACGGTGCTTGCGTTCCTGCTGATCCGGCGCGACCTGCGGGCGATACGGCGCACGATGCCTATCGCCGGAATCCTGTTGGCCGCGGCGATTGCGATGCCGTGGTACGTGGTCGTAGGCCAACGTACCGGGGGCGCGTTTCTGCGGGAGTTCATAGTTCATCAGAACGTCCAGCGGGCGCTCGGCAAGGATTTCTACCATAATGCTCCGTTCTACTACTACGTGCCCGTGCTGTTGGCGGGGTTCTTCCCGTGGAGCGTGTTTCTGCCCGCGGCGCTTCTATCCAAAAAGAAAGGCGCCGTTTCGGGATCTGGGCAATTTGGGGAACAGCGGTCGGGTGCGGATCCCGCGCGCTGCGGCGATAAGGCGGCTGTGGGCAAGCGAAATCCCGAAACACCGGATCCGACGGCTGCCGCAGGGCTGTTTTTGACCGTGTGGATCGCCACGATATTCGTGATCTTCTCGGTCGTGCGCTCGAAGCTGCCGGGGTATGTGTACCCGATCTATCCGGCGTGCGCGCTTGTGGTGGCACGGCTTTGGTCGGATGCAACGGACACAAACGATGCCGGGCTGAGGCGCGACGCGCTCGCGTCGGTCGTGGCGGCTTGCGCGGCGGCAGCCGTGATGCTGATCGTTGCTCCGTTTCTCAAAGAACCGATCCCCGGCGTGATGACGGCGTTGATGCCCATGTCGGCGGCGCTTGTGCTGGGGTGCGCGGCGGCCTATGGGCTGGCGCGATTCGGCCGGCCGACGACCGCGTTCGCCGCGCTTTGCGCAGGCATGACCTTCTTCCTGCTGGTCGCGATCCGGCTGGGGCTGCCGATTGCCGCCCGCACCTATGCGATCCCCGCAATGAAGATCGGCCGCGAGATCGCCCGGCGCGGCGGGCCTGCGTTCGCGCTCAAGCTCTCCCCTCCCCAACCCCAACTCGGCTTCTACGCAGGCAGGCCGGTCCGTGCCGTGAAGCTGCCTTCCGAAATGCGTATTCGACGATCCGGTCTGGTGGTCGTGCAAGACAACTGCTCCGCCCTTCTGCCGGGCGTTCGAATCGTCGAAGCGCGAATCGGGCCCTACACACTGCTCAGATACCGGCGCTGAACCTCGAAGTTTGGGTAAACCATCCATGGTAGGCGGCGTGCCCGCCTCAATATCGCAACCGGGTGGTGTAGCCAACATGGAAGCTTCGTTTGAACGAAACGTCGAACCGGCGGCTCCTGCAAGCGGTTGGTGGATTTACGTGCTGCTGGGAGTCGGGTTTATGATCCTGGGAGCGCTGGCGATAGTTCTCCCACTGGCAGCGGCATTCGCTGTGAGCCAATTGATCGGCATCCTGCTGCTGATAGGCGGCGGAGTACATTTCGTGTTCACGCTCAAGAGGCACGAGTCGGTCGGCAAAGTCGCGCTCGGGATCGTCGTTTCGGCGCTCTACGTAATCGCCGGATTGATTCTGCTTGCGTACCCGTTCGCTGCGCTGCTGTCGTTGACCTTGTTCCTTGCGGCATTCCTAGTTGTGGCGGGGATATTCAAAGTCATAGCAGCGGTGCAGGCGTACGGAACCGCCCACTGGGGCTGGACCCTTGCGGGCGGCCTGCTCACTCTCGTGCTCGGCGTGCTTATGTGGACCCAGTGGCCGGGGTTTGCGGTGTGGGCCGTCGGGCTGCTCGTCGGCATCGACCTGATCTTCATGGGCTGGACGGCGATCACGGTCGGCATCGGCATGCACATGCTTTCCGGGACGGGACGCCTGGCGGGCCAACACTAGCCGCATATCCGAGGCTGGTCCGGGAATTCACTCCCGGACCAGCGGCGCGCACGGGTGCAGGCGTCCTGCGCGTTTATTGTTCAGCCTGCATATTTCTTGAACAAAGGCTGGAGTACAGTCGTCTAACAAGTACAGAAAGCAGGCGGGTAGGCTTTGCCTGAGGGGACGGGAAGGCCCGGGTGTGAGATTTGTGGGTATGGGGGCCAGACCAATGGACGCGGCAGAAGCACTGAGACTTGCCAACGCGCCTGCTTCCAGTCGGGCGCGGTCGGTGCGCGTGCTGGAGTTCGAGTCGCCGAGCCGCCCAAGCGCGATCTCACGCATTCGCGCCCGCGTGCGCAAGCTCGCTGCCGCGCTTCCATTCACGCCGGACGAACTCGACGACATCTGCATCGCCGTCGGTGAGGCCTGCACCAACGCAGTCAAGCATGGCTTCAACCCGCTGCGACCGGTGATCGGAATCAGGATGGAGTTCAGCCGGGACGCTCTCAGGGTGTTCGTCTCCGACTCCGGCCCCGGCTTCGATCCGGCCAACGCATGTCCGCCCTGCGATGACGACCTCTGCGAATGCGGCAGAGGGATAATCTGCATGCGCGGGCTGATGGACGAGGTCGTGTTCCATTCGCTTGAACCGGGAACGATGGTAGAGCTGGTTAAGCGTGTGAAGGGCGGGCGGTCGTAGGACCGGCAAACTTGCATCCCATTATTCCGAACGACACCACCCCGTCATTGCCAATGCAGCAAGGAATCTTGGTTTCCCTGCGTTCAGGAAGGCAGATTTCTCGCTTCGCTCGAAATGACGTGCGTGCAAAATGAGGCGCGTTCTGCGAGCTCTAAGACGTTAACCGCCGGCGGTCCGCTGCCGGATTATCGGCAGGCCACTGCCCGAATGTCAGTAGTCCACTCCCCGTCTCGCCGGAATTCCCTTCTCGAACGGATGCTTGATGAGCAGCATTTCCGTGGCGTAGTCGGCTACGTGGACGAGTTCGGAGGGGGCGTTGCGGCCGGTGAGAACGATCTCGACGTGCGCAGGCTTGCTGCCGACCATGTCGAGGACGCGGGGGAGGGGTATAAGCCCGTAGTGAAGCGCGTTGTTGATCTCGTCGAGGATTACGAGATCGTATTGCCCTCCGCGGACAACTTCTTCGGCATACGCCAGGGCTTGTTCGGCTGCTTCGCGGCGCAGGATGACGTCTGCCTCGCGGATGGAGGGTGCGGGATCGACTGCGAACTGTCTGAGCACGAACCTCTCGCCGTATTGCTCGGCAAATTTGCCCTCGCCAATCTCGGAATAGCCCTTTATGAACTGCACCACGCACACGCGCCCGCCCCATCCCAGCACGCGCAGCGCAAGACCAAGCGCGGCAGTGGTCTTGCCGCGGCCGGGGCCGGTGTAGACTGTGACGAGCCCTTTTTCCAGAAGATGGGCGCCCATAGAGAGTTACCAGTTATCAGTCGCCGTTTGCAAGTGGAAAGCCGACAGCCGCGCAGCCGGCTGACTTGTCGCGGCGGCTACCAGGGCCTAGCACGACACGCTGCCGCGCAGCCGCCGGGATAGTTCCTCGACAAGGCCGGCGAAAGCTCGATCAGAGGCGATCTTTTCCTCGATCTTGCGACAGGCATGCAGGACGGTGGTGTGATCCTTGCCGCCGTATGCCCTACCGATCGCGGGCAAAGAGGTATCGGTGAGCGTCCTCGTCAGATACATGGCAAGCTGCCTGGGAAGTACGATCTCCTTGTTCCGGCACTTGCCTCTGATGTCGGCGGGATCGATGGAAAACCGCTTTGCCACCTCCTCGATTATCTTGCGCGCGTCTACAACCGGCGGCGCGTTCTCGGCGAAGTACTTGCCCAACACCTCCTCGGCAAGCGACGGCGTGACGTCGGTCTTCATCAGCGAGGCATAGGCGTGAAGTTTGATGAGCGCGCCTTCGAGCTGGCGGATGTTGGACGTTATAATACGCGCGATGTAGAGTATCACGTCGTCGGTAAGCGACATGCACTCGGACTGCGCCTTCGTCTGCAGGATCGCCATTCGGGTTTCGAGGTCGGGCGGAGAGATATCGGCAAGCATGCCGCACTCGAACCGGCTTCGGAGCCTGACATCGAGTTCGAGATCCTTGGGCGGGCGGTCCGATGTGAGCACGATCTGCTTGCCGGTCTCGTAGATGGCGTTGTAGGTGTGGAAGAACTCCTCCTCTGTGCGCTCCTTGCCGGCGAGAAACTGTATATCGTCAACGAGCCAGAGGTCTACGTTGCGGTATCTGCGACGGAACTCGCTGGTTCGGTGCTCTCTTAGGGAGGTAATATAGTGATACGTGAACTGCTCGCCGGAGACGTAGACCACTCGGATGTCGGGTCTGATCTGCATTGCCATCAAACCGACCGCGTGCATCAGATGGGTCTTGCCGAGTCCGGCGCCGCCGTAGATGAACAGCGGGTTGTAGGTCTTTCCCGGCTGCTCGGCGACCGCGGCGGCACAGGCGTGTGCGAGTCGGTTGGTGGGGCCGACCACAAAGTTATCGAAGGTGTATTTGTCGTTGAGCGGTTGGAAGATCGATTCGTCGTCGATTTTGGGCTGCGGTTTGGGCATCCTGGGCAGTCTGTCGGTCATTATGGCCGGTTCCTCGCTCTCGACGACCTCGACTCGCAGCTTGATGTCGAAGCCAAGGCGCTGCGACAGTATGTTCGTGATGGAGGCGGCGTATTTGCTTTCGAGCAAGTGCCTGGCAAACTGGCTGGATGTGCCCAATACGGCGGTTGTGCCCTGCATGCGAAGCGGGCGAGCGGTCTTAACCCAGCTTTCGAACGAGGGCCTGTTGATCTGGCTCGCGAGCGTTTCCAGCGAATGCGTCCAGGCTTCCCTCAGCGCCAGAGTGGCTTCATCCTCGCCAAGTTGGAGCTGTTTGTCGGACACTGACCCACCAACCGGAAGATTAGTAGCATGTGAAGGGAACACATTATAGCACTCGGCCTCTTAGCGGTTCAACCGGTTGAGCAAGGAATTTCGGTGGGCGATATTACCCACATAATCGTCCTGCGCATCGAAACCACAGCCGGCCCGGCAACGTATAAGTGACGGAAGGTAATCAGGGGGCGCTTCTCGTAGTTTGCCTGTTGAGCGCGCCCGGTAGGACAGGGAAGTTGGCTGAGACACTGCAGACAATCCGGCGAGTGCTGACCGGGACGAGGTGGGCGATCGCGCTGTTCGTGCTGGTGACGGCGTGGACGGTGGATTTCGAGGCCACAACGGTTCAGCGCATCCCGATAGCGATATCGGTTCTGGTAATTTCCACACTTACGCTGGCGTCGGGATTCGCGGCGCGGCGGTGGGAGTGGACCCATAGGCCGGTAATCGCTCTGACAGCCGACATCGCGCTGGTAACCGCCGTGGTCTACTTCAGTGACGGTATCGAGAGCCCGTTCTATCCGCTTTACTACGTGGTGGTGGTCATTGCGGGAGTCGAGTTTGGCTTGTCCGGCGCGCTTGCCTGCGCGAGTGCACTGACGATCGTCTCGATAGTTACAGATGCGATAGCGCCCGGCGTTCCGGCGATCGGCGCGGTGGTTCTTACTGACGACATCATCAGGACTCTGCCCTATCTGTTCTTGACGGCAGTGATAACCGGTGCGCTGCGGGGGCGGGTGCGCGTGTTGGACGAGACAGCTTCGGCGCTGCGGGCCGAGCGTGCCGCGGACACCCGCGAGATGGAAGTGGCCGCAAGGATATTGCGCGCGCAGCTCCCGCTCGAGATACCCTGCCTTCCCGGCGTTGAAATCGCTGCCACCTACAGGCCCGCGCGAGAGGTCGGCGGCGACCTATACGATTTCTATCCGGTCAGGAAAGACTTGCTCGGCGTAACGGTCGCCGATGTCTCCGGCAAGGGAGTGCCGGGGGCCCTGCTCGTGTCAAGCTGCAAGTATGCCCTGCGGGAGAGTTATCGCGACGACCTGGCTCAGATGATGAGCGCCGCCAACGAGCAAATTCTGTCGGTTACTACCGACGAGACGTTCATTACTGCGATCTACGGCATCATAAACCCGGCCCTGCGGGAGTTTCGATACGTCAACGCGGGACATATGCCGCCGATGGTGGTGCGCGCCGAAGGGGAGGTGGTCTGCGCGGAACACTCCGATCCCCCTTTGGGAATCGCGCCGGACTCGCAGTATGCTGAGCAACGCATCGTCCTGCAGCCCGGCGACACGCTCGTGCTCTACACCGACGGCGTTACCGACGCGCTCGGCTACGGAGGGCCGGGCATCGAGCAGCTCAGAGCGCTTCTGATGAGCGTGGCAGGGCTGCCGATCTCGCAGTGGGGTGACGCGCTGATGGCGGCCATCGAACAACCGCGCCACGTCGATGACGTCACGATGGTGGCGATGAAGGTGCAGTAGAAGGTTCATCGTCGTCGGCACCAAGCCTGTCAATGATGGCCGCCGACTGCTGCCTGAGCATCGGGACTTCTTGCGGAAGCGCCGTCCAGACGATCGACCATTCCACGGCGGCGTGATCAGGCCGGCGTGGGCGTCGGGCGCGAACTCGGCAACGTTCCAGCGCCGGCAGAAGTCCGACATGCCGGCTGCGTCCGGCGAGATACCGATGGCAATTGGTGTGCTCCCCGGTCGCTTGCCGGTTACGATTACACCGTCATTCCGCGGTCACCCGCACTGACTCGGTCATGGCGCAGGCGGGCTTGTCGTGGTGGAAGCGGCGGGCTTCGTCGTCGGTCAGGCCCGATATCGTGATCTCCGGCTTGCCGTCCGCACCGGATATGGCTAAATGAACCACGTTGCCGTCCACCCTGGCGTAGTCCACGCGCCCGCTGCTGGGCGCATAGTTGCCGATGTTGGAGGCCGAAGCGCCGTCCAGCCGTTTGTTGAAAACCAGCTTGAGGCCGCCGTCCTCCGACTCGACACTCACTACGGCCGGCGGCTCGCTGTATATGTAGTCGCCCAGCGAATACTCGTAGTGCGTCGTCGTCACGCACCCGATCTGCTTGGCAGCCTTCTCGACCTCTTCGATCCACGCCTTGCCTCGGCGATTGGCCGGCTTCGAGCCGATATCCGTTTGGAGCACCAGGTCCACTTTGGGTGCGGCTTGACGTATGGAGTCGGCGATCTGCTTATATTTGAGCGGGTATCCAGCGGACAGGTCGGGCTTCATCCAGTCCGGCCAATCGGTCTGAATCACGTGGACATCCGGCCTGACGCGTTTGACGATAGCCGCGCCGTCAATGGCTTCCCATTCGCGCAGCCGCGCAAGCGAGTCGGCAACATCCAGGCCCAGGCTCCACGTGGCGATTTTGACGTTCGGGCACTTCTCGCGAATGCCGCCCTTACCGTTGACCAGGTCGTCGAGGAAACCGACGACAGTTGCCACGCGGAACCCGACCCACTTCTCATATAGCGCCTTATCGGTCTTGTAGTAGTGCGGAGATTTCGGGTCCTCGAAGTCGGGCGGGCCGCCGACACCCGGACACATCTTCTCAAACGCGGCAGCGCAGTGCTCGCACAGACAGCCGTATAGTTCGCTGGACGGGCCGGGGTACGCGGGCAGGAACGGTTCAGCAAGATCGACGCCGTAGAATGCGTGGCTCTCGAGCATCGCGACGATTGACTGCTTCTTCCACTTGCGGTAATCGGGGTTGTTCGGACAGAACGCAACGAAGCCGTCCGGGTTGCTCGGCCTGCGGCGCTTCATTTGCCAAGACTGCCAGCCGGGCGGCAGGTCCGCGGGCGGATAGACACCGTTGACGAACGTGAGGCACCAGACGTTTATGCCGGCATCGTGGAAGGCCTTGAGCAGATCGTCATTGATCTTGTCGTTGTCGGTGCAGACGAGGCGAACGTCGCCGTAGCCTGCCGATTTGATCTCGCCGGCGATGCTCTGGGGGCTGCGGTCTTGATAGTATGCAAAGCCGGGCGAGACGGTCACGCTGCGCGCGGCAAGCGCCGCGCCGGCACAGGCAATCAACAGCAGCGCCAGAATCAGCCTGTCCATACCTACCCCCATAGTGTGCAACAAACCTGATCGCCGTTCAGACCGTCATGGTGAACCCGATTCGGCGTCCGGACGCCATGAGCTCTGAATCAAGTTCATAATACCGTAGGCTACGTCTGCTTCAGGTATCCGTAGATGGCCCTGGCGGCGCGCATGCCGTCGGCAACGGCCTGAACGACCGTTGATCCGCCGTTGGCGCAGTCGCCACCCGCAAACACACCCTCGCGCGATGTGCGGCATTCCGAATCGACTGCGACCAGTCTATGCTTCGTCAGCTCGACGCCGGGAATGAGGTTCTCGAATCCCGCGGCAAGCTGCCGACCGATGGCCTCCAACACCAAATCGACCTCGATGACCGACTCGCTGTCCGGCACGATCATCGGGCGGCGCCTGCCGGAATCGTCCGGCTCGCCGAGCACCGTCCGCACAACCCGAACGCCGCGCACGCGCCCCTCGTTGTCTTTTTCATACCCAATCGGCTGCGTCAACAGCAGGAAATGCACGCCCATCGCAAGGGCTTCGTCGCGATCGGTGGGCCAGGCGGGCATTTCGGCGAACGAGCGGCGATAGATCAGATAGACGTCGCGCGCACCCAGCGAGCGCGCCGTCGTTGCCGCATCCATTGCCGTGTTCCCGCCGCCGATTACTGCCACGCGCAAGGGCGCTTCGGCCTCGCCTCGTTTCGCGCGCTCAAGAAACTCCACCGCGTCTTCAACTCCCGTGGGCGGCGAGTCCTCCAAAGAGATGCACCCGCCAAGGCCAACGCCGAGAAATACCGCGTCGAACCGCGATACGAACCAGTTCAGGTCGCGCTCCGCCGACAGCCCTGCGCCGTGTACGGCCACATCCGTGCCGATCACGTCAAGCGCTTCCGCGTCGGCCTCATCGCGCAGGAGGCGTCTGTCGGGAATCGCGCTTGCCGCCACACCGCCCAGCGCTCCGCGCGGCTCGAAAACGTGAACTTCGCAGCCCATCGCCGCAAGACTCGAGGCGCAAGCCAGACCCGCAGGACCGGCTCCGAGCACGGCGACGCGGGAACCGCCCCTCGATACGTGCTCCGCGCTGCTCGGCGCTGCGGGCGTCGGGCTTCTGAGAGTCGTGCCGCACCCGTTTGTGTTGCGAGGGACGCTGCTCCAATCGGCGGTCCAGCCGGATATGCGGGCGGCGCGGCAGACGTATTTCTGAAGCTCTCGGATCGGCACGGGATCGCCGGAGAAGACGTTCTCGATGCATTTTGCCTGACACTGCACTTCGGCAGGGCAGACGTAGGCACACATCTCCGGCAGCGCGTTGGACTGCCGCAGGATCTCGTAGGACCTGCGAATGTCGCCGGCTGCCAGCGCCGTCACGAAGCCGGGGATGTCCACGCCTGCGGGGCATCCGTCGCGACAGGTGGGATCGAAGCAATCGCGGCACCGCGCTGCCTGCGCTTTCACGTAGTCGAGGCCGGAGCGCCTGCCCGCGCGGTAGACCGGGCCGTAGACCTCGCTGTCGAACGGCACGCAGCCGGTCGTGCCGCCGTCGCGCATGATCTGCGTGCAGCCGGAGCAGCCGATACAAGTGTGGCGGCGTTCGAGCCTGCCGGTCTCGATGATCTCATTCGCGAAGCCCGGATACGCAAACGCCTGCCTTCCGAGACCAACCATGCGCATCGCGCCGTCGCGCAAGCACCCCGACGCCACATACGGCCATAGATTGCGCAGCCAACTGAATCCGCTTCCCACAACCGCTACCTCAGGCACGGCGGCCTGCAACTCGCGCGTGAGACCGATCAGCCGCGCAACGCCGACAAGCGGATGCTCGTCGGGACAGACGCCGCCCTCGGTGGGCCTGTCGTAGGGGCGATTGACGTGGGGGTTGAAGTAGGGGTTGCCCATCGTGATGTTGACAATAGGCATGCCCATTTCGCTCAGCTCGCGCACAAGGCGCTTGGGCTCGGTTAGGTCCGGCTGCATGGCATCGGTCGTGCTCATGCCCCAGCCGTGCGGATAGGGGTGCGCGTCGTGGATCCCCAGCCGGCACGTAACGATCCTGCCGCGAGGCGCAATCGACATCACCTTGCCGACGACGTTTCGCAGCAGGCGCGTGCGGTTTTCATAGCTGCCGCCGTAGCGGCCCTCGCGAGTATGCGCGGCGAGAAGTTCGTTAATCAGATAGCGATGGCACGACTTGACATCGACTGCGTCGAAGCCGGCCTCGAACGCGAGCCTGGCTGCCTCGACGTAGGCGTCTTCGAGGCGTTCGAGCTCATCGTCTGAGATGAGGGGATAATCCGGTGGAATGCCTCGGTCTTTGTCGAGGAGCGGGTCGTGGTGGGCGATGACGGGTTGTGGAGCGTCGATGGGGCGGCTGTAGCGACCCGAATGCGTTAGCTGCAGGACGGTAAACGGCCTCGAAGGCGCCGCGTCGAGCGACTCATCGAGCAGCCTCGCGAACTGGTCGCGGTTGGCGCGGGTGATCCACAACTGCCGCGGGTTGGCTCTTCCCTCGGCAACGACCGCGCATGCCTCGAACCACAGCAGCGCGGCCCCCCCCTGTGCAAACCGTTTGTAGCGACGGAACGTGAGCGGCCCCGGTGCGCCTTCGGGGGTGCCGTCGCAGCCTTCCATTGGATGGATGGCCATCGAGTTGGCGATCGCGCGCCCGGCTACGGCGAGCGGTCGGGCTAGAAAAGACGTATCTTGTTCAAGCGGTATGTCCAGTTCCAGACACTGAACCGCCTGCGCGAGCTGATCCAGGGATGCGAACCTGAACGGGGCGTGTGCGTTGCGTCGTATCATCTCAACTCAAGTATAACACACGCCGGCAAGCGCCCCGCCGGGAATGCGCTGAGTCGGGTTCGGCCTGACGAGATTCCGGCAAGGCTGAACTGTGTCGGGTCAACAGGCGACGAACGAGCGTGCAAAACGGAGCGGCCGGCTCAGTCGATTTTGAGAATGCTCCCCGCGATGTGCCGCGTGCCGTCCTTGATGTTGAAGTAATACGCGACCAGCACGTTCCCGTTCGGCAGCATCGTCGCCCACGGGTAGCCGATATCGCCGCTGCCGCCGTCGTCGCGAAGCACATATTCGGGCGCGGTCTCGATGTCGGTGCATTCGGCGTTGAGTATCTTGGCTCGGATTCCGAACGGCTCCTTGCGATAGCCGTAGACCAGCAGGACGCGCCCGTCCGGCAAGTGCATCGCGTAGAACGGATGCCCGAAGAACCCGCCGTCTTTCCAGTGCTCGAAACTGCGGCCGCCGTCGGTCGAGCGTGCGTAGGCGAGCTTGCCTTCGAATTTGTCCGTGCGCATGAACGCGACCAGGTCGCCTTTCGGTGTTTCGATCAGCGAAGTTTCGTTGAAGGTGATCTTGTCGTCCTTGGCAACGGGACAGGAGTATGTCCATGTCTCGCCGCGGTCGGATGATATCAGCAAGTGCACCGACGTCACTCGCGATTCGGCATAATCCTTGCCCGCCACGGCCCAATACAGCTTGCCATCCCTGCACTGCACCATAGCGCCCCGGTTGAACGCAGGCACCGGCTTGCCGAGCACATCCTTGGAGGAATCGCCCGGCAGCGGCGGCGGAATGAAGGGGCCCTGCCATGATTTCCCACCGTCCTGCGACCGCAGCACGTAGCCGCCCAGGAAGCAGAACGCGCCGTGTTTGGGCGTATCCGGGAGCTTGTCGAGGCCCTCCTGCGGAACCAGCGCCCAGCCGTAGCTCGTGCACACAATCGCCCCATCCACAAGCTGCACCATACACGGATCCTGCGAGCCGCCGAGCGGATGAGCAAAGATGAGCTCGGGTTTCGACCACGTCTCGCCATTATCTCGAGACCGCACCAGCACCAGGTAGCTGTTCGGGTCGGTGTGCGTGTAACTGGGGGCGCCCCACAGCGCTCTCCTATCCGGGGCCCGACGAAACGCGCACAGTATCTCGCCGTCCTTGCGAGTCACCACCGACGGAAACGCCGCGTAGAACATTTCGTCCGAGTAGATAATGATGTCTTTGATCTTCTCCAATCCCGCTGCCTCCACATCTGCAAATTGCGCCAACCCCGCCATCAACACAGCCACGCACACAAGCCTCAACATTGCATCCAACCCCCACGATTCAGACTCTGACAGTGCCTGCGGGCAGTCGACTTTCCGTTGCCATACTCTGCCATGGGCACATTCGTTACAAGAACAGCGCTATCCTGTCGGACTCGCGCGCGCCGTCCGGACTTCCGACCGACATTCGTCACTCGTCACTCGAAACTTGTCCTTCTCCCGCGATGCCCGGCCTGGTCATTTCGACGGTTGAAAGGATCTTGTCAAGTTGCTCGGCGGTGAACAGGCCCCTATCGAGCGCGGCCTGGCGAACGGTCTTGCCGGAGGCCATACATTCTTGCGCAAGTTCGGAGGCGGCCTCGTAGCCGATATACGGACTCAGCGCAGTCAGCATCACTAGGCTGTTCTCCACAAGCTCGCGGCAGCGGTCCTCGTTGGCCCGGATTCCACTTATGCACTTCTCGGCCAGAAGTATCGCAGCGCCGCGCAGGAGCTGCAGCGACTGGAACAGGTTGTGCGAGATCATCGGCAGAAAGGCGTTAAGTTCGAGCTGACCGCTCGCGGCGGCGGTTGTGATCGCTAGGTCGTTCGCCATTATCTGAAACGCGCATTGGCTGGCGGCCTCTGTCGCGACGGGATTCACCTTGCCCGGCATTATCGAGCTTCCGGCCTGAAGCGGGGGCAGTGCGATCTCGGCCAACCCTGCCCTGGGCCCGGAACTGAGCAATCTCAGATCGCCCGCGATTTTGGCAAGGTTCACCGCCGCGGCCTTGATCAGTCCCGATACTTCCACGAACACGTCGCAGTTCTGCGTCACGTCGATCATGTTCTCCGCGCGTGCAAGGGGCAGACCGGTCACGTCGCGGAGTATCTCGACCACGCTGTAGACGTATTCGCGATCGGCATTGAGGCCCGTGCCGACCGCGGTCCCGCCGAGGTTGACCTGGCGGAGCCGTTCCTCGACCTTGTAGAGGCGCCACCAGTCCCGCTGCACCGCCTGCGCCCACGCCGCGAACTCCTGGCCCAGCGTCACCGGCACCGCGTCCTGCATCTCCGTCCGGCCGACCTTCAGCACGCCCGCGAACTCGGACTCCTTGGCCTGCAGCGCCCGCTGAAGATCGGCCATCGCATGCGCCGCAGGCATGAGCAGCCGAATCGCCGCGATTCGCACCGCCGTGGGAAAGACGTCGTTTGTGGACTGCGAAAGGTTCACGTGGTCTAGGGGGTGGACCGTGTCATAGTCGCCCTTGACCCCCCCCTTCCCCCCCTTAGTAAGGGGGGGAGAAGTTTCATTCCCAGCCTTAGCAACGGGGGGAGAAGTTTCGTTCCCAGCCTTAGCAACGGGGGCAGAAGTTTCGTCCACCTCCTTGGCAAGCGCGGGGGAAGTTTCCTTCCCCCCCTTGGCAAGGGGGGGTGAAGGGGGGGTGAGCAGCTCTATGGCGCGGTTGGCGATGACCTCGTTTGCGTTCATATTGGCGGACGTGCCCGCGCCGCCCTGAAATGGATCGGTAATGAACTGATCGTGCAGTCGGCCTGAAATGATCTCGTCGCAAGCGGCGCATATCGCGTCGGCGATGCGCTGTTCGAGGTAGCCGGTGCGGGCGTTGGCAATCGCGCACGCCTTCTTTACCTCGGCCAGAGCGCGAATCAGTTCCGGGTGCAGGCGCAGTCCCGAGAGATCGAAGTTCACAGCCGCTCGAAGTGTGTGGATGCCGTAATACGCCTCTGCGGGCACCTCAAGCGAGCCGAGCAGGTCGTGTTCGGTGCGCGTGGTCATGCGTCCATTATAGCACGTCGCGCTAACTCGGTATGCTGTCCCACGTGTCGGGAAGGTACTCGTTTATGTCGAGCTCGCGCTGCGCCTTGTCCTTCATGAGAACGACGGTCGTGCCCGTCTTGCCGGTACACAGCAGTATACGATCGCATACTTCGAGCATGATCGAGTAACCGAGGCCGAGCGAGGGCTTGGTGGAAAACCCTCGCAACAGCACCGCGCGCGGCAGGATGAGAGATTCGATGCCCGGTCCCTCGTCGGAAACCGCCACCCAAACCGACTCTTCGTTGTCCCCAACGTAGACCTTCCCGCGCGTGCCGTGCTTGATCGCGTTGGTGATTGCCTCGCCGACCGCTATGATAAAGTCGCGCAGTCTGTCTTCCTGCATACCGTGCTGCCGGCAGAACTCCTCGACCTTGCGCCTTGCATTTCCGACCTCGGCGACCTCGTTGACCTCTACGGTCTCCTGCGCATTCGCCAAATACGGCTCCACATCCGGCCAATCGCAGATATCGAGGGTGCCGTCGGTGACGCTGAGGATGGTCTCCCTGTAAAACGACCTCTTTTGCTCTTCAAGATCGCGCTCCAGTTGGCGGCGCTGTTCCTCGGCGCGCTTTCGGTCGGTGACGTCCCTCACTATGGCTTGTATGAGGTCTTCGCCGTGGAACCGATATCCAATCAGGCTGACCTCGCAGTCCGCCAGGCTTCCGTCCTTGCGCTTATGGACCCACTCGAACCTCTTGGCGGGCGCGCCCGTCTGGCTTGCCATCAGGCTTAGGGCGGCTTCTTTGGAACTGCGCCCGTCGGGCTGGAACTCCGGACTGATGTCCCACGGCGACTTTCCCAGCACGTCGTAGGGAGCGTAGCCGAGCTGCTGAGTAACTGCGGGATTCATTGCAATGAACGTGCCCGTCTGCGCCGAGATCAGAAACAGCATGTCTGGGCTGTGCTCGAAAAGCTGACGGTAGCGCTCCTCGCTGTCCTGAAGAGCTTCCACATAGCGCTTGCGCTCGGTGTTGTCGACCAATGAGCCGATGATCGCCGGCCTGCCCCTGAAGGTGGTGAAGGCATCGTGCACTTCGACATCCACGAGCGTACCGTCCTTGCGAAGCGCCTTGAAGCCATACGTCATGCTCTTGGTCTCGCCGTGCATGCGCTTGCGAATGTTTTCGGCAACCATCGCTCGATCCTGCGGGGCGGTGAATTCGAGCGGCGACTTGCCCAGCACATCGGCGGACTCGGCGCCCAGAATCTCCAGCATTCGCGGGTTGGCGTAGACGTATTGATCGTCTTGTATTACGTACACCCCGACCATCGTCTCCTCGACGAGGTTTCTGTATTGCGCCTCCGCTTCCTGGAGCGCCTGCTCGGCCCGTCGGCGTTCGGTCACATCCTCGTAGGTTCCAAGAACCCCAACAACGCGGCCTTCGGGATCGTGCAGCGGCACCTTGGTTGTATCTATTATGATCGTCCTGCCGTCGGCTGTCTTTGCGGTTTCCTCGATGTGATAGGCCGGCTTGTCGGTGCTCATCACGTGGTGGTCCCACCGCCGATACCATTTGGCCAGCTCCTCGCCCCAGGGGAGGTCGAAGTCGGTCTTGCCCACGATCTCCCGCGGGTCGTCAAGTCCCACGGTGCGGGCGAACACTTTGTTGCAGCCGAGATAGACCGATTCGAGGTCCTTCCAGAACACCGCTTGCGGGATGTTGTCCATCACCAACCGCAGCATCTCGCGGGACTCGCGCAGCTCGGCCTCGGCGCGTTTGCGCTCGGTGATGTTGCGCACGATCACCATGGTCTGATGGTCGGCTATGCGGAGCAGCCTCGCTTCGTAGTACCGAAGCTCTCCGCCGATCTCCAGCGGATACTCCACCGTAACCGCAGACCCGGTCTTGAGCACCTCATCCACCGCCGGCGTGATCTCACGGACTGCCTGTTCGGGCAAGACCTCGTCGAAATTCTTATTGAGAAACCGCTCCGGGGAGGCATAGAGTTCGGAGGTATCAGCAGCGTGATAGTTTACTATCCGGCCCTCTTCGTCGATCCAGAAGTATATATCGGGAAAAGCATGGAGGATTACCTCCATTTCGGAGGTCGCCTTGCGAAGCAGCTCCTCTGTCCGCTTGCGCTCGGTGATGTCGCGGTCGATGCCGCGATAGCCGCGAAATCGACCGTCATGGTCGTAGATCGGTTCGCAGCTTGTCTCCACCACGACAAGACGGCCGTCCTTGGCCAGCATCCTATTCTCCAACTGCTTGATCGGTTCGCGCTTGGCGATCACGGGCGCGAGCAACTCGCGGATTCGCTTCGCCTCGTCCGGCGTCATCAGGTCGAACGGCGATTTGCCCACAATCTCGTCGGGTTCATATCCCAGCAAGTTGCGCGACCGGGGGCTTGAGTAAGTGTAGATGAAGTTCTCGTCCACTTGCCAGAGCCAGTCGCTCGTTTTCTCGACAAGGTCCCGGAACTCACTCTCGCTCCTGGCAAGCGCCTCTTCTGTGCGCACCCTGTCCGTGATGTCGATCGCGTTGAGCAGGATGGCGGGCGCGTCCTTGTATTGGATGAGATTCGCGCGGAAGTCGAAGTACCTGACCTCGCCGCTCTTCGTGATGGCGCGGGCCACACGTTCAGCCGGAACATCTTCTCCGGCAAGGCGGCGCCGCTGCGCGTCCGCGAGTTCCGGAACGTCATCGGGATGCATGTAGTCCCAGATGCTGGTTCCGAGCGCCTCTTCGCGCGCATACCCCATTTGCTCACAGATCCGCGGGTTGACGTAGACGATCCTGCTGTCCTGGATTATAACTACGCCGGTGCGCGAGTTCTCGACCACCAGCCTATAGTCGATCTCGGCCTCATCGGCCGTCCGCCCCTGCTCTGTCGATGTTGCTCTGCGAACCATATCGCTCCCTGCACGGACCTGACCGATCCGTAAGGGTGTTATACCCACGGCGGCAGCTAATCAACCTCATCAGCCGCCGCAAGGATGAGGTGTGCGCGAGGCAGACAGGCATTCGCGCACCAATCAATTATACCGCATGCCGGTGTCGGCATCCGGTGACGAGGGTAACTCGTACATGTTACTGGGGCAGGGCAAGTCGGCGCCGAGGTAACCACTATGCTGGTGGAGGTAGGCAGATGTCTTACTATCCGGATTTTCGAGACGAAGAGGAAGAGCAAATAGGCCTGGTCAGGTTGAGCCGTGTCACATATCAACTTGCCGACGGACAGCCCGATGCCATGGGCTGGCAGGTCGCGGATGTCGAGGGCGTGATTTTCGGGACCGTTGCCGACATGCTCGCTGATGCGGGCACCGGCCAGATTGTGTTTGTCGCCGTGCGGACGGAGGAGACGGGCAAGGTCGCCCTTGTGCCGGTGGAGGGGATGTATCTGGACACGGCACACAATCTCATCATCGTGCCTGCGCGGGAGAGCGACGTGGTCAACAGCCCGGAGTTCACCGACGAAGTGGTGGACGTGATGCCGTTCGTGGAGTATTGGCTGAGTTTGGCGAAGGTGTAGCGCGGGTGAGCCGGGCGGAACCGCACCAGCACCTTGGGCGATGTTGGTAGGTATGGAAAACCGAACCGCAGCCGGGATTGCGTGATTCACGCCGGCGGGTTTGCATTCTGTCAGTGTGAACGGAGCGAGGCATCTGCTTTTTGCGCACTCGAAAAGCAGATGCCTCGCTTCGCTGAAAATGACGCGTGCGCAAGAATGCAGTTGTCGGTGTGGCGAGAGTCGTGGTAAAATAAAGAGTCGCGGAGAGGTGGCTGAGTGGTCGAAAGCGATCGCCTGCTAAGTGATTGCTCGGTGATAAACCGGGCCCCGGGTTCGAATCCCGGCCTCTCCGCCATTTTCGTGCCTGATTTCGATCTTAAGGTCAGGCAGTCCCAGTCCGCCAAAGGGTCTGTTGCACGCACTTTGCAGACACCGCTTCTGAGCAACGAGTGTCACCAGGGGTAGTCCTGGTTTTACAGAGGCTTCGTCGGCCCGGTCGTCGGCGCAACGCCGAAGCCTTTGAGCCGGTTACGGCACGGAATGCTCAACTGCCGGTGGTCCACTGCAGAGCCTTCTACGCAAAAGAAGGTCGGACATGTCGGTTAGTCCACGGGAATCGTACGGACTGCTGACTGCAAGAAGCGTTCCGGTCTCAAGACATCAGCTCTCGGGAGTTGAAGTCGGCCTTTTGGTAGCCTGCAAAACGCCCTCCATCAGATCCGCCGCCTGCTGCTGCATATTGGGCAAGACGTGGGTGTATATGTCCCGGGTTACAGTCACGGTGCTGTGACCCAAACGCTCGCTCACGACCTTGACGGGGACGGCCTGCCCCCATTCGTCGGGCCAGTCAGGGAATGACGGCCCCTTCGTCTCGCAGAGGCCCCCGGCAAAGATTTCCGGCTCCGCGCTTGCTTCTGCTACAGCCGCGATAGCGCCATTGCTGAGAAGAAGGGCAGTCGTCGTAAGCTGTGGGACGGTGAGTGAGAACGCGGCGATCTGAGCGCGGAATCACGCGCGGAGAGGCACCCGCCGCCGGATAAAGCAAACCGGCCCAAAACACACGGCGAGTGTTTTGGACCGGTAATGTGCCGGCGCGCTTTGGAGGCGCTCGGCCTTGCGATAGGTGCGGGCGCTACGCCGCGCTACTTCGTTATGTACTCCGGCGGCCCGCCCGCATCTATTTTCTTTCTGATCTCCTTTTGCCGCTCAACCAGGTCCTTCATCCTGGCGGAGAGTTTCCGGACGGCCTCAGCATACCTCTCGTTATTGGCCTCGAGCGTCTTGATATTCTTCCAGGTCAGCCGCAGTTCGGTCAGGTTGTAGGCCGTGTCGGAGGCCAGGATTCCATACTTCCACCACTTACCCGGAACGGTCTCGTCAAGCGAGAAAAGTCCCGATAACTGATTGATGCCGTCTCGCAGTGTTTCCCACAGCTCCGCCTCGGTCTTGTTCTCGCGGGCAGCCAGGCCGGCAAGGTCGTTGACCTCCTTTGCTTCCTTGAGTCTTTGGGTCAGAGACGCCAAGTATCTATACTTCTCGATGACGTCCTCGGGCTTGCCGGGCAGTTTCTTGGCAAGCTCATACATGGTATCGTGCCGCTTGGCAAGACCGCTGATCCCGACATCAAGCGCTATGTCGCCGATCATGCTTACACACCTGTCCATACCCTCGGACGCGGAGCTCTCCCACTCCTCGAACAGCTTCCGGTCGGCCTGGATCGAAGCGTTGAGCTTAAGCAGCACCTCTCGCGTGGCGGCAATCTGCTTGTTGACTTCCTCCAGCTCCTGAACCGTTTTGCTCCAGTCTGCGGGCTCGGCGGCGGCAGTGGTGGTTGTCGTGGTCGGTGCGCCTTGACTGCCGGAGCTGCCGACCGCGGACGATTGGTTTCCGACAGTCGGTGTCACTACCGCCGAATCGCCACGTAAAACTATCAGCGCTTCTCCGGCCCTTGACGGATCAGACTTGTAGTTCTTGACCTGCTCAAGGATTTGATTGAGCCTTGTCTGAGCGTCCTGCTGAACCTTTGCGGCTTGCTGTTTGAGTTTCTCGGCCTCGTCGGGAGAAGTGGCTGCAAGCTGCTGCGCTCGCTGTATGTCTTTCGACGCGCTGTTGATCTTGTCCAGGCACTCCGCCGCTTCGTCAATCGCCGCTCCTGTGGCGGCTGCATAGGATGCGGGATTTGCAGGCACAGGGACGCCTTCCAGAGAGGGAAGTCTGGTAAGGTCGATCTCGCCCGTCATTGCTTGGGCGCTTTTCTCGGCCAGCTCCCTTGCCGATTCCAGATCACCGGACACCGCCGCGCCCAATGCCTGCTCGGCGAAGATGGCGCTCGCGGCCAATTGCTTCGACACGTCGGGTGTGATTGTGACATCCTGTTGAGTCTTGAGCCAGCCTTCTCCTTCGTCCTTGCCGAAGCTCGCCCCGCCCTCGGCTATGAACGTCAAGTATTGGCTGTCATCGCCGACCTCGAAGACCGCGCTCCAGAAGCCGTTGATGACTTGGGGCTGGGCGAGCTTTGTCGTGGAATCAGACGCTGTTTTCAACGTGAAACCGTTGTTTGCGGCCCACCTGGCCAGCGCGATAATCTTTGCGGCTTCGGAAAGCTTGTGCCATTCGGGGTAGACTCTGGCATAGTCGTCGTAGTGTTCGGTCAGATAATCCGCGTATTTGGTCAGGGACGTGCTTATGAAGTCGGTCGTCTCCTTATCGGCTCTGCCATGCATTTCTATGATCCAGCCCAGTATCTTCATTCTGGATTGACCGAATTGAACCACATCGCCTGAAGGTGAAACCAGCATTGCCACATCACCCGGCACAAGCCTGTTGCCTGCCGTGAAGTCGGCATTGCAGAGTTTCTTGTTCATGGCGGCAGTCGCTTCTTTGCTTATCAGTTCGTGCTGGGTCATATGTGCTTGGAGCTTCTCTTTTGCATCGGGGAATGTGCATACGCTCTTCAGCCTGTAGTCCGACTTGAAGAAGACATCGCCCAGCAGAGAGTCGGACGGCAGGTCTTTGAAGACCAGTTCGGCCTTAGGCACGGGCAGACCGTACAGCTTGGCCATCAGATCGGGTCCCAAAACCAGCCCGTTGATCATTCGTCTGCCCGACTTGTTGGTTATGTAGTCGCTCAGCTTGTTGCCCATGTAGTCTATTATCAGGTCCGCCGACTGGCCGGATCTGATGGCGGCGACTTTGCTCTGGATCTCGCTCTCAGGGGCTTCGAAGCGTCTGCATAGTTCAGATATGCAAAGTATGATCTCCTCTTTGCGGAACTCCTCCGGTGCCAGTCCCCTCATCGCCAATTCTTTATACTGCGCAGAAAGCCCCAGCTTCTCGGCCATGTTTTGTAGCAGTTCCTCGGGCGTGCCGCCGGCCGCCAACACTCCGAGCGCGTCCCCGGCCTGGGTCAGTCCGATGCCCCGCACCATCTTTGCCGCCAACCCCATGAATTCCGTGGAAGGAATATCGAGCTTGCCGGTGGCCGCATCGTGCATTCGCTTGAGTTCATCGCCGGTTATTCCCATAACCTCGGCGCAGTGTTTGAAGAAACGTCTGTTGTCCGCCTGGAGCGACACGTCGTTCAAGAGCAGGTCGGCGACCTTCTGTGCCCACTGGTTGGCGTAAACCGGGTCGTCCATGCGGGCTATGTCGGCATCTATGAGGCGGGCTGCTTGCCTGAGAGACTCAAGTGTTTCCTTGGGCGGGTCAAGGGAAAAGGACGGGTAAGGATGCTGCAAGGCAACCCGCAGGTATTCCTCGTAAGGAATCGGGCCGGTGTCGTAGGCAGGATCGTACTTGCCGACGAATGTTACCACGCGAGTCTTCGGGTCTATGAGCGCATACTTGAGTACGTTGATGTCACGAGGGCCTTTCCTGGGGGCAGGTTCATCCGAGACTTCAGGCGCTGGGCCGGTCGGCGAGAAGCGCGACGTGCCGGCAGGCGAAGGGCCGGGGCGGACCGTCAGATCGATGCGTTTTCCATCTCGCATTATCGTGATCGGATAGTCCGCACCGATCTTCAAATTCGAGGCGGTTTGCACGAGCAGGCCGGGATTTGTTACGGCGGTATCGGCGAGCCGAGTAATGATATCGCCGCTCCGAATGCCTGCTTTTTCAGCGGGCGACCCCGCCATCACGGATTCCACGCGCACTCCGCGGCATCCCGGCTCGTCCACTGCATCCTTGGCTAAGATGCCCAGCCAGGGTCTGGCAGCCCCCTCTCTGGCCCGAAGCCTGAGGTCTTGCAACGCGCCTCGGGCGTCAGAACCGTCCCCCGATGTCGCGCGATCCCATCTTCTCTGAGCCCAGCATTCAGGGCTGCAAAGGAAGATCGAGCCAACGAAGCAAATCGCGAATGCGACTAAGTTTATCTTCCGCGTGATCATAGTCATGACCCCTCCAAACCTGTTC
>Ga0272448_1002617_pt1 | contig 22260 bp, 19 predicted proteins | sample YNPCB0191_FD_202220 | JGI IMG/M metagenome (GOLD analysis project Ga0272448, IMG submission 202220) | Hot spring sediment microbial communities from Yellowstone National Park, WY, United States - YNP-CB-019-1 | ecosystem: Environmental > Aquatic > Thermal springs > Hot (42-90C) > Sediment... | reverse complement strand
TCGAACCTTGGGATAAGTGAGACAGCAGGCTGAAGACTCTCCATAGAGTGATGCCCACAACCTATAAAACACACGCGAACCCTCTCTTCAACCATTTAACAACACCGCTAAAACCATTGGAGAAACACATTTAAACATTCCTACAGACACTGACTCAAAAACATCTTAAGGGGCGGCAGCCCCACGAGGATCGAGCCCCTCCGACGCAACCAGCATCCAGCAGGTTCGCCCTCCAGCCACCTCTTACCAACGCAGGTAGCCTATCGTACCGCTGCTCCCTCCCGGGCCTGGCGGATTTGATAGTTAGGCAGTCGTACCCACCCTACAGTGGGCCGGGCTGCTGCTCCTGCCCAGTAGGGATGGCTTTCACAGACCTGCTGCTGCCGGCTGCGTGTAGGCAGCCCTGTCCCCATGGTTATCAGCTCCCCGCGTGTCGCCAGTTTCGGGTGTAGGGAATGGCGAGCTCCCCGAGCCTACCTGCCGCCCAGGTAAGTATTGTGGGAAGCGTCATAAATATGTTTCCATCAGCGTCTCCTCTGGTTTTAATGGTTGATGTCTGGTTTATAATTAGGATACTTTAATAAGCAGCCTTTTAACCCTGCCTTCAGAGATATGAAAAAGGAGTCTGGGGCTCGGAAGAATATTGTTAGCCTAGCTCTTAAGGTACTTGAGCAGGTGGAGAATAGGCAGCCTCCTTCGCTTGAAATCCCTCTTAGGACTGTTGACAACATTATCTTCGACGAGAAGAAGGGTCACTATGTGCTTGGGCCTAAGAAGGCGGTTCGCACCTCGCGCAACGTGAAGCACCTGAAGCCTTTAACCCAACTCATATGGGTTGCAAGCCTGGCTAGGAAGCTTATCGACGAGGATAAGACAAGTACGCTGAGAGATGTTTTCTACATGGCTGAGGGCGTGGACCTTGGTTTCGAGGATCAGAGCGAGTCGGACAGGATAATAACCGAGCTTGAATCCGTAGTGGGCTCACCTAGGGAGGATTTCAACATTTATCCTGAGGAGAGGAGCGCCATATTCGCAGACCTAACCATCGAGTACACTGTGAAAGGCTATGAGGGGAAGAGGATAAATCTGACTTCGCACCCCGACGGGTTGATGATAGGCCCGGCGCTAGCCACAGCCAAGTTCGTGAAAACCCCGGCTGACAAGGTTCTCTGCATTGAGAAGGGCGCCATGTTCACAAGGTTCGTCGAGGAGAAGGCTTGGAAAAAGTATAACGCTATCCTGATCCATACTGCTGGACAGGCTCCGCGCGCCACGCGACGCCTTATAAGGAGGCTTAACGTGGAGCTAGACCTGCCTGTATACGTATTTACTGACGCGGACCCGTGGGGGTTGCATATCGCGCAAGTCATAATCTCAGGCTCTGCTAACGCTGCGCACGTGCCTGAGTTGGCTACGCCGAAGGCAAGATGGATGGGCGTCTACGCTTCAGACATAGAAGAATATAAGCTTCCAAGCACCAGGCTTCTAGACGTGGACATAAAGAGGCTGAACGAGCTTAAGAAGGATAAGAGGTATGCTAAGGATCCGTGGAAGAGGGAGATAGACAGGTTCTTCGAGATAAAGAGGAAGGCTGAGCAGGAGGCGTTCAGCAAGTACGGCTTGTCCTACATGGTTGACGTTTATCTTAAGAAGAGGCTGGCATAGAGGAAATATGCGTCTATGCTTACGCGGAAAATGGTTTGAGCGTTAAAACATGACGGGGGCTTTAGGGGAAAGATTTATCTTAGGGATTTCAAGCGTAAAGGCGGTTTGAAAGCAAGCATAGTGGTGGCAAAACTGTTCGCAGCCCTTTTGGTCTGCTGCGGGGCCGTACTGCTATACTACACTGTGAACACGGGGGAAGCCTTGGGCATAACATATCCTTTCTTCATGTTCACCGGCGCGTCAATAACGATTCTAGGCGTAATCGGCCTATTATTCAGGCTTAGAGAATAGAAAAATATTAAGTGTACAGAGTTCGCCACTATAGCAATGAAAAGCTTTTAAGCATCATCACTCACGAAACTTATGACGACTAAATCCAATTTATTAGACTGCTAAGATCAAGGACAGACAGAAGTATTGTACACATGATTGTTCCCTTAAATTAAAAAGGAACGCCGGCGGGAAGAGTTTCGCTCTTTTCTGAGCCTCGAACTTCCGACCAACGGGTTAACAGCCCGCTGCTTTAGGCTTTTAGGCTGTTGAACTACCTGCTGAGCTACGCCGGCGCGGCTTAACGTTAAACGCTTGGAGGTTAAAAATTTTTCCATTAGCTGGGCTTGGAAGCACACGGATTAGCTTGGGATCAGTGCTAGCAGGCTGTGCTGACACTGCCTGAATCTATGAGTGGTGTATAACCATGTTTTCCGATAGTTATGCGGAGTGCTCGTCCAATACGATAGCCTCCTCGTTCTTCAGTAGTCCGCTTGCTTCCTTAAGACTGCGTAAGAGGCTTCGTCCCCCGTTATCATCTATTTATATACCGTCGAGCTTACGATAGGGAAAAATAGATAAAGCTAGTCCAGTAATAAAAATCGGAGGGGTAACGCAATGGTCATCGTAAAGATTGGCGAGTTATCCGAGCTTGCTCCGGGTAAGATGAAGAAGGTCACCGTTGGGGATAAGGAGTTCTTAATAATTAACGTTGACGGAAAATACTACGCTATTGGAGCTAGATGTACTCATGCTGGCGGCGATCTTTCACAGGGGTCCCTGAAGGGTAATATTGTAACTTGTCCGAGGCACAAGGCAAAGTTTGACGTGGCTACTGGTAAAGTTGTTTCAGGACCGAGGATTCCATTTTTTAAAACCAAGATTAATGATGAACCATCCTACCGAGTGATGATTGAGGGAGGCTCACTTTTACTTAAAATCGAGTGATGCGTAGATTTCCTCCGGCGTCCTTAACGGTTGTCTTTATTTTTTGAGAGTCAACGTGGTTTTTAGTTTTAGAAGCAGCATCGTTATAATTCTCCAAACAGGATTTTTCCGATAGGGCTGTTACATCTAAGTGTGAGACAGTGTCATGAGGCGTCTATTCGCTTGCTTCTCTTGACTCTTAGCCGAGTGAAGTTGTTGAGGGTGGAGGTGGCGGAGGCGACTTGCGCCGCTTCACGTAGAGCAATGCTGTTAGGATGGCTAAGCATGAAGTCACTATCAGTATGATTAGAAGCCAGGTGGGAAGCCCAACTGTGTAGGTAATGGTCTCGGAGACGCTAGTGTTCCCACTGTTATCAACTGCGTAGACCCTTAAGGAAACCCTTGCGAAAGGAGGCTGCCTCGGGATTAATGCGGAATACCCGCTTGGTTCAACGGGCTTAGCGGTCACATTTATCGCTCCACCTCCAGCACTGTAGGAGACCCAGACTAACTTGACTCCTGTACCCTTGTCCTCAACTATAAACGTGAAGTTTACATCATCCATGAACGTTGCTTCACTTGGTAGACGTGTTATGTTAAAGATGGTTGGAGGGATATCATCCCTGACTATGAAGCTGGCTGAAGACAATTGTCTTTCAACCCCGTCTGGAAATCGTATTGATGGGGTAATGCTCCAGCTGCCTAGAATTAAGGGGTCTGTTTGAGGGAGCGAAAGCTCTTTGATGAACCTGTCGTCCACCCGGTTGAACATAACCATCCTGGTCGAGCCGTTGGGGGATTTTAGAATGAACTTGGCTGAGCTTATTAAAGAGATGTTTGAAGAAGTCAGTTCAATGGTGACGATGGGCATGCTCAATGGGACGATATCCTTATCAATGGCGGTGGAGACTCTCAGAGTGTTGAAGGAGGCTTTTGCCGCTCCTACTCTAAGGCCGTCGGATGACCTGAATGTTGAGCCGACAAAGTATTGTCCGGCTTGGCTCAGAAAGAGGTCTCCTGTAACAACCCCGTTTCGATCAAGCTGGGTTAAAGACTGGTTTAACAGGATTCCCGTTGGTCCAGTAACCCGGATCGTTATTACTCCATGTGGAAAACTTGGAACGGAGGAGGCTGCCCTAGCCTCTATTCTTATAGTGTCGTTAAGCAGGAAAACCGAGGGGGAAACATCCATCCATCTGAACCTTATGTAGGCATCTGGAGTCTCTAAGTAGTTATCCGCCTTTATGTTGATTTCGGCCCTACCATGATATGTGTTGGACGCTCCCATTTTTATCCCGCTTATCGTTATAGCATCATTCACGATAGAAATGGAGGGTGTTCCCCCGCCTGCACCCGGAGTTATGAATGCTCCTTCAACAATCCAGTCTCCTGGAACCGGGCCTATCTTAAGGGTCACTGAGGAATATGGCACGGCTGCGAACGAGAGGAGAGAATTAGAAATATTCCAGAAAGCAGGGTTAAGAGGGGAGACTGAGTAGACCGAGTAGAATTCTGGCCCTGGTGACGAAACCTCGATAGTATAGTTGAACCTGACAGTGAAGTTCAGGAAGCCGTAGGAAGGTAAAGCCGGGGGATAGAAGAACAGCGGGTAGGTGACCTTTAAGCCAAGTTCCCTTTGCCTAATACTGTCAGCCGGTAGGGCACAGTGGTTTCCATAATCGTCTTCAACGTATGCTTCCCATGCTCCTCCAACAATCTCCCATTCTCCCCACGGCTTCCCGAAATTATCCGTAAATACCGATAGAGAGGCGAAGGGTCTGAAGAAAGGCGGAGGATGGTTCTCGTCGTATGAGGTTCTACTCTGCTCTTTAGACATTAAATTAGAAGATATTTCTACTACTCCTCCGGAGAAGCTTATAGAGCCTGGAATTACTATCCAAAAGGCCAGCTCGTCAAACGGGTATGGTAAGCGTATGTCAGGGGTTTCTCCAACACCGAAGTTCAACGAGTTAGCCTTCATCGCTATACTGCTCCTCGGTATGTTGCAGCCGTGAAGATAGACCCGGTAGCCTCCTAGAGAAAGGGCTTTAGACCAAGCGCCGAAACTCGTCGAGTAAGTGCTGCCGGTTGGGTAAGTAAGGACTCCTGTAAGCATCATTCCAGCTATGTTCTCCATGCTTCCGGAGGTCGTGTTGAAGAATCTAGCGTTGCCCTGCGCATTGTCGTCAGCATCCTTGGAATCGCTCATCAGCCCTAAGTCTATGCCGGGGCCTGTTTCCCAGACTACCTCAAGCCGGTAGACCGTGTCCGCATACAGTATTCTCGGGTCCATCATCTTCATGGCAATCCACCATTCGTAGGGTCCTGCCACGGTTATAGGCTCCGTGGAAGCTCCGAAGCTAATCATCCCGTAGTTCCATATTTCTGCGTGGAGCTTCACGCTTCCGGAATAAACCCTTACAACGAGCCAAACGTATTTAACTTCGAAGCCGTCGTATGAGGAGGGGACTGTGAAATTCTGAATAATCTGGGGATAGGTGCTGTTGATCCTGAAATAGTTCCCGTCGAGGAAGGGGGTGTAACGAATCTGGAAGGCCTCGTTCCAGAAAAGAGTGAAACCCTCTTTAATAGGGCTTTGATAATCCCTGGTTGTCCAGTAGAGGTTGGACCACGTCGCGGGACCGAATGTTCCATAGGCGATTGAATCCTCCGGTGTGGAGTACTCTATTTTATCTGAAGCATACTGGTAACCAGGAAGGATTGTTTTTTTCTTGATGAAAGTATCCTGAGCGCTCTGCACAATGATTCTGGATTGTAAAACTGGGCCGGTGCCTTCAAAGGCTTCTGGAGAAGCTTGAGACGCATTTCTATCTGACGAGTAGAATAATTGCGTAATCAGCGTGAGAAAGAAAAGCACTATTAATATTCTTCTTGCCATCCTTATCTAAGTTTGTCTGAAAGTATAAAAACATTATTTCACATATGTTAAAACCAGCCGCATGCAAATAGACTTGTCGCAAGCACGCTGCAAGAAAAGCAATTTGCATCTCGGCTGAAATAAAATACTTATATTTCGCCTCCATTTACAGCTGGGCAACAGTGTCTCCATTGTTTGGACGAGGTAGAAGAGACTTCCATGATTAAAGTGGATTACGATAAGGGTATCTTAGAAATAAAGCCGTTCTCCGGGGAAGAATTGTGGAAGGCTTACCACCTTATTGATGAGGGTGACTTGGCTTCGGCGGAAACCGTTAGAATCATAAAGATCGAGGAGGGTGAGAAGAGCCGGCGTAAAGCATTTCTCAAGATAAGGGTTGAGAGGGTTGAATTCGAAGTTTCATCTGAGACTATTCAGCTTAACGGGAGGGTTCTCGAATGTCCTGAGGACATGGAGGGTGTTCTCGGCCACTACCACACTCTCTCAATAGGCGTTGGAGACAAGGTTTTGATCGAGAAGCAGGAGCTTTCCCCCATCCACAGAAGGATCCTAAGTCGGGACGTAAACACTAGGAAGTACATTGTTGTGGCGGTTGAGCTTGGAGCAGCGACGCTTACCGTTGTGAAGGACTACGGGATTGTTGAAAGCCTTGATGTTGAGCAGGATATTCCTGGGAAGAACTTTCCCCATGAGCGCGAGGCCTTAGCCATAAGGTTTTTCCACGAGGTTTCGAAGGCTCTTAGAAGCATCTGGGTTAAGGATAGGCCAAGGATAATCCTGATTGGGCCGAGCATTGTGCGCGAGGCCTTCTTAAAATTCCTCGAGGAAAAGTATAGGGATCTCTACGCCTCTATAGCCGGTAGTTTCCATTCTTCCGGTGGAACAATATCGGCAATAAACGAGTTTCTAAGAGGCAAAGAGATGAAGGTTGTGGCGAAGGAGTTGAAGGTTGTTGATGAGATAACGGTTATAGAAGACTTTCTCAAGAGCCTGATTGAGGAGAAGGCTGTCTACGGTTTAGAGGAGACCTGGAAGGCTGTTGAAAAAGGAGCGGTCAGCCAGCTGATAATACATGTTAAGCAGGCTTCTCAGTCAGGCTCCCTGAGGGAACGGGTGATGGAGATGATAAGGCTTGTCGAACAGTACGGCGGGGAAGTAACTATAGTGAGCGGTAGACACGAGTCTGCGGAAAAGTTTAGGAGGCTGGGCGGCATAGGCGGGGTTCTGAGATACAAAGTTTATTAAAAATCCATCCTGGCGAGAGCGCGCTATTTTAAAAACAGTTGAAAGTAAGGGGTTTATCTAAAAATGTTTTTGATCCTGCGCTTCTAGTTTTTCAAGAACAAGTGGATCTTGTCTCTTGATCCAAGTAAGTATGGCAACGCTACTAGGGGAAGGCCCAGCAACCTGCAGGGAGGGCTTCAGGATTTTTCTATGAAGTGGTATACGTTTTTCACCCTGGTTTATAGGATGACTTGTAGCTTTTCCCCTGCTCCCCTATGGTCCTGCCTCTGGGAACCCACTGCAAGCGGAGTAATGTTTCTCCGCTCCTGGCTGTTCTTCTCAATCCACTATCTTCTAGGGGTCATGATTGCCCGGTTTAAAGTAAAGAGGAAGCATACTGTTCTTAGCTCTCCTGACACTCTCATTATCATTCATACTGCTCTTTGGCGGGATCTATCTTACGACAACTCGTTTTACACTGCTTTCCCAAGCGATCTACATAACGGTTTCAATGATGTTGATAATGCCGCGCGCTATTAGAACAGAACAAACCTAGTTTAAACAGAACTGGTTCAGCATGATGCTTGTTAATCCCTGTTGATCCTCTCGTTAATACTTTCCTCGTTAATATGCTTCCTAATGTAAACCAGGATCTTCTCGTCTTTAACAGCTGCATTGGCTGCGTCCTTAACCATCAGGGCTAGGATTTCTGCCAATGGACAGAACGGTGTTGTCGCGACGAACTCCACAACTATCTTACCGTCTTCCCTTCTAACATCTTTAACAAGGTTGAGTTCTCCAAGGGTTAACCCTATCTCTGGGTCAACAACGTTGGAAACAGCCTTCTTAACCTCCGAAAGCACGTCAGACTCCCTGCTCATACCTGATCCTCTTGGCTTCATATTCCTCTCGCGGCATATATATTCTTGCCGGTACACCTAGGACAACAGTGCTAGGCGGGACATTCCTAGTCACCACGGACCCCGCCGCCACTACAGAGTTATCTCCGATACTTACTCCGGAGATCAGCGTTGAATTAGCACCTATAATGCAGCCATTGCCTATTACAACAGGGCTAAGCCTTTTTGAAGCCGGGTAACGATCGTTAGTGATGCACGCGTAGGGTCCTATGAAAACGTTTTCGCCCACTACGGTGCCGTGCGGAAGATACACGCCTGACTGTATCTTAACGTTGCTGCCTATTGAAACGCTTCCGTCAAGCATGGACCCAGATCCTATTAAGCAGTTATCCCCAATCCTGCTTCCCTCTCTTATAAGAATATTGTGGCCGGTTGTGAGGTTCCTACCGATGACGACGCCCTCGTAAACCACGCTTCCAGGCCTAATCAGGCACGCGGAGCCTATTTTCGCACCGCTTGATAATTCGTCGAGAACACCGATGTTCTCCGGCATGGCTCTTATGCTTGAAAAGCTTTTCTTAGAAGGATAGCCTATTATCGTGTTGAACCCGATGTACGTCCCCTCACCTATCTCACTTCTCCCAAGAACCAGATTGTTCCCTTCAAGCCTGACCGTCCTATGGATGAACGCCTTCTCCGAAACATAGTTTTGAAACATGGTTTTAAGCTCAGCTGGGCTTTAAAATAAAGATTTTTAACCTTCGCATAAGTACGGCTAGCGATGCAACCACGTAGAAGAACTGGGAGTACGCTGGCCTCAATATTGGTTTTAATACTGGTTTCCAGCCTTCTTCTGAGTGCGAAGACTTTCAGCCAGGTCTTCGAACTGTCAGACCTATACGTGTATGTAAGGGTTGACATGGATGAGGAGGCAATTGCCCTCTACAGAGTAAATTTAACGATGGGGCCGAAGACGATAAGAGCGTTAAGCGAGGCTAACTGGACCTTTAAGATACAGCTTCCTAAATGGGCTTCCCCAAACCTTGTTCTATCCACGGACATGCCTAAACTATTCTTAGAGAACGGTGAGAAGGTAACGCTGAAGCTTGAGGAGGAAGCGGATTATGATTACCTGGTTGCCGAAATACCCACCATTCAGGCTGATCGGCTGAATGTCACGGTTAGATTCGGCCTAGTTCAAAGAGACGAAGTATCTGAAGATTATGTTGGGTTCAAGCTGCCGGTTTTAACCGGCTTCAGCATCATGCCTGAATACGTCAACTTCACCTTCCTAACCACGGGCGCGATAAGGGAGTATTCATACCTCTTGCGGTACTTCAACCCTATTTTCTCGAACACTACAGTAGTGGGGTTATGGAACCAGTATTTCAGAACGACGGCCGTGGGTAATGTAACTGGAAAAATAGCATTCTCAAAATCATTCGACAGGTGTGTCATAGAAAGCCTAGTTAGGGAAATAACTGTGACAGACCAGCTTCAAATCTATGTGAAGGACTGGTTGAAGCTGAAATACGTTGGCAATTCGTATAGAAGCGAAATATTGAAAATAAGCATTCCCACCAATATTAGTCAAGCGGTTAAGGCGAAGGATGCGCTGGGTCTGCTTCAAACCCACAGCGGCACGTCAACAGTAGCCAATATGAGCATAATAACGGTTTATTCGAGATACTCGTTGGGACCAGGCCAAAAGTATGAGGCGACTGTTGAATACAGCGTGCCGATTGAAAGCATGCTTGTAAACTCGAGCTGGGGATTAACCACCGTTCTGCTTAAGGGCTTGCCCAACTACACTGATATTGTTAACACGTATTCTTTAAGTGTGAGAGTGGAAGGAAGGAAAGGCTGGAAGATAGTAACGGGATTAACAGTTGCGAGCATCGAGGACGGGGAGGCTTTCTCCCTGCTGTTGAATAACGCTATGCCGGACGTGCTTGTCCAACCCATTCGGATCAGTTTCACCCTTACGCAGCTGGAGGCGGGTAAAAGCCTCTCAATGCTCCTCGGCCTATTAACATTGCTCGTGCTGATGGCGACTGAACTTTTCAGGGAGGAGGCTAGGCCCGCTCAGGAACCTAAGAGAGGGAGGGAATTCGAAAGCCTTGTGAACGATCTCGTGGAGGCTCTCCGCGAGAAAATCAATTACGAAAACCTCTTAGAGGAGGTTAAGGTTAAAAACACGATTGGAAGGGTTTCTTCAAAAGAGTATAGGGAGAGAGTTGAGGAATACGAGCGGAGAATATCCAGGGCTGAGAAAAAGATTTTTAAAACCATAGAGGAGGTCTCCCTCAGAAACAGCAGGGTCGGAGAGGAGGTTAAGAGACGCTATAGGGTCTTCGAAGAGATAAACAGCGACTCTAAAAACATGGTTGCTAACGCTGTAGAAAGGTTTAGAGGGGGACGGATTACGAGAAGCGTTTTTGAAAACCTAACTGAGAAATACTTGAAGGAGAACAAAAAGAGGAGGGAAACAGCTGCAAACGACGTATATTCCGCCTTAGAAAGATTACTGTCGTAAACGCTCAATTGACAATTCTAATAAAGTATTCAGGATCTTAAATCAAGCCACCGAATCGAATAGCATACGATTTCCACCGAACCGAACCTTAAATCAGAAACCAACCGTAGTGCCTGAGACAAACATTTCTATGAAAGCCATAGCGCGCGCTCGCACCTCCTCGAAAAATCATCGGGGGTCAGCCAACTGATTCCACAGCTTCCTCATAGTTCTTATCACGCGTTTTTTCACTAGGGGGCTTTCAGATATACGCATATAAGGCTTAACCATAAAGAGTATCGAAAATAACATTTAACACTGTTAGCAGCCGAAGGTTCAAATATCGGTTTAAAAAATACGGGTTAGAACCTGCTTTAGTGCCTTTCTGGAAACGGTTGCAAAATGAACTTAAAAGAAGCATGGCTTGCTCCCAGTAAGCATTTCGTCGGATGGATCAGTTAGATCCGAGAAGCACCGCAAGTAGGAACGCAAAATTAAATGACTCTTGGCTCAAGGGAAACATGATGGAAGACAAGCAAAACCGAAAAAAGAGTAACCGAATTGGCGAACAAAGTCTATCTAAAAATTCTGGAATGAAAACCTACAATTTGAACCCTAACCTGACTAGGGCATAATGGTAGCCCGGGAGAGACTCGAACTCTCATCAAGGGCTAGCGCGCTACGCGTGTCGCTCCTCAATTATGATCCAAAGCCCCCCATGCTTGCCATTGCAATCGGCACCCCTATCTGGCTCCACCGGGCTTCCCGGGCTCGTTAAACCCACGTGCAGAGATTAATTAACTTTTTCCCTTATGGGACAGACGAACAAGGCCGGAAGGGTTTTCCGCGGAATGTTGAGCAAGTCCTCGTCTAAAGAACGTTGATTGTAAGGAAGCTCAGGACCGTATCAGGTTAAAAGAGTGGTTATTCAGATTACTAGGCTACGGCGCTCTAGAGGAACTTAAAGAATCACCACTACTGATAAGGAGAGAAGAGTTATCCTTCTTGTGCAGTTTGATAACGGCAAAGTAGCCTTTTGTGGAAATAAGGAGCTTAGGATAGACGTGCATGTTGGAGTGAAGAGCATAACCTCGATAGAGATAGTTGCCTATAAAGATCTCACGGGTCTGAAGCGACTTGCAGCGAATACTATTACTGATCCTGAGAATACGTATTGGAAAGGAATGCTTGGAGAGGCGATAGCAAAAGAGGAGCTTATAAACGATCTTCTTGAGACAGCTTCGAAGAGAAGTGGTGTACCTAAGAAGAAGATTGAAGTAGAATGGCGAGGAGAAAAAGAGCTAGGAAAAAAGGTGCCTGATCTAGTGATGAAAAATACTGAGACTGGTAAAAGAATCATAATAATGGAAGTTAAGTATGTAGGGGATCCAGAAAATGTTAAAGACTTTGAAAACCGAATTGCGGAGGCCAGAGAGGAAATTATTAGATACTTAAATGATGAAAGATGGAGAGCTGATCATGGAGCTATAGTCATCATTTCTTGGCCCCCTGAATGGATACTTGCTGATGTCCTATATCCGACTAGGGTAGGGAAATTTAATAACCCATATATAGAATGGGTTAGTAGAAAAGGAGGTTAAGAAAATGAGCCAAGAATTCCTCAAAAGATTGAGGGATTATCTGAACGAGAGGCTGAAAAATGAGCCTTATTCAGAACCATTCCGCATAGAACCTCCATTTTCCGGAGATAGATGGATGATATGCCCTGAATTTCCTGCTCCACCCATCGCGAGCATTATAGAATCCATCGACGGAATTGTGAGTATACATTCTTTTGGAACAGATAAGGCTGGAGACTACATAGGCGAATGCTTAGTTAGGAGTTATCAACGTAGGTTTAAGAAGGCTGAGATCAAGGGTAAGGAGGAAGAGGAGAAGGTCTGGAAAGCCCTTAGAAAGGAAGAAGAAAAAGCACGACAAGACTACGTCAACAGAAGGAATTTCGAGAAGCGTCTTAAGAAGAGCTACAAGGAGGCCTTCATAAGGCTGTTATGGTTTGATGAGGTTGCGAGAAAAATATCCAAAGAATATGGCGTTAAGGTTAAATTAGGAGTTAACGAAATCAATTGTGATTCAGGCTTAATATCGGAGTTCAATGGAAGTAACATGAGCGAGGAGGAGAAGTTCGAGGAGATTAAGAAAAGGGTTGAAGCGGTTATTGCTGCGTACAAGCTTGCGGAATACGCCTATTTACCTAGATGGCCTTCTCAATGCGAAAAGGAAAACCATAAGAAATACCTCGAGTTCGAAAAAGCGATCTTAAATACGCTAAAAGGCGCTAATAGGATCCTAGAAAAAACTCCCTAGAAGCTGGGATGAAGAAAGGATTTTCCACTTGGTAGAAATAGTTGCTCCACTGATCTTACAAACGAAATCTTTTTAAAATTGTAGATAAGGAGAAAGTCTGCTGGGGGCGTCGGCTAGCTTGGCTAGGCTCCGTGGCTCGGGAGATAAAAATCCAAGATCCCACGAGACGCTTGTGAATATTGAATCGCGCGTGAGACCTGGGTTCGAATCCCAGCGCCCCCATCCAGCATTAGATTTCTGAGTGCGTGCTAGAGGGTCTAGCGCATGCTGTTTAATGAGAATATTCAGATTTTACTGCGCTAAGTTAGCCGGTTTCGCCTTTAGCCCATACCCCCTTTTCCTGAGCGTGCGCTCTGCTTTGTAGCATGATGTTGAAAAGCTTTCTTTTTAAGCATTGCGGTTCCAGATTTATGATTGTTAAGAGGTTTTCTTGTGTAACCGCTTTTTCCGATTACCCTGCGGCTTATGCCTTTTACGGCTGTGATTTGCTTAGATATGCTTATGAGTTAAAGCATTAAATTTTGAGTAGAGATGAATCTTACTGTTCTAAAACCTGTTTTAAGCATGTTTCTCAAGGTTGGAATGTTAATGGTTTGCATCAAGCTTGTAAGACGCTAATTCATAGGAGAATAAGGCGGTTATCCTTAGACATTAAGTTAAAATAGTTTTACTTCATAATGCAAAACTATTATTGATGGAGGAGGAAAACAAGAGTTACAAGGCGTTAAGCGACATCTTTAAAGCATTAGGGTTTCCAGTGCGAGTGGAAATACTGAAAATACTGGAGAAGAACCCGCTCAGGTATAGCGAGCTGATGAAGACTGTTAGGCTTGACAGGTTCAGCGACGCTGGGAAGTTCGCGTACCATTTAAGCAAGCTTATGGAGAACGGGCTGGTTGAGTATAAGCCGGAAAGCAAGATATACGTTATAACCCCGCTCGGCAAGGATGTTTTAAACCACGCCATGAATCTTTTCGAATCTCTCAGGAAGAAGGAGAATGTTCTGCTTGTCAGGAGAACTGACTCCTCCATCGAGCTTTTCGAAAGAAAGAGGATTGAGGAGTGCCTGATCAGGGAGGCGGGGATGGACCAGGATACTGCTGAAACAATAGCCTTGGAAATAGAGGAAAGACTGTATTCGCTTGGAGTGAAGTATCTGACAGCACCGCTAATCAGAGAGTATGTGAACGCGGTTCTTCTTGAAAAGAAAATGGAGAACTACAGGCACAGGTTAACGAGGCTTGGACTGCCTGTGCATGACGTGAGTGAGCTGATATCTGTTAAACGAAGCCTGGATGACGTTGTGAAAGAAGCAGGGGAGGAAGTGATGAGGCAGTACGCATTTCTCGCGAAGCTTCCGAGAGAGATGGGGGATGCGCATCTCGGTGGAATAATCAACATAAACCATTTAGCCAGCTTCATGTTTAAGCCCGACGAGCCTATAAACTCCTTAACCAGCCTCAGCCTTTTGAAAACTTATTCCTACATGCCGTTTTCCGGAGGCGCGTCGTCGTTCAGACAGGTTTCTTGGAGGATTGTCGAGGCTTTCAGCAGCTCCTCGATGCATGCAAACAGTCTTCTGATAGATGGCGGGGATCCTGAACTGATCGAAGAACTTTTTGAAAGCATTGCGATTAGTCAGGAGAGGTGGAATATTATTTTAAACGGCGGGCTGGAACCCGTTTTACCCAGGCTTTTAAAGAAGCTTGGAGAAATAGCTGAGAAAACCGTCTTATCCAATTTCTCTCTTTCGCTCGCGGGTTACGATAGGAGGGTTTTTGAAGAAGGTTTTGCGAACAGTTTAGCAAAGTATTTAAACGCCGGAGGCGCCCTCATACTAGCTGGTTCTCAAAACACGTGTCCCACCTACCATTTTGTCGTTTTCAACGAAGATGCTAATAACCACGTTAGAACCGGTATAATGGGATCTGTAAGCCTTAACCTGCCACGCATACTCGACAACTCCTCTCTCAACGAGGACGTGTTCTGGAAAAGCCTTAACGAGACTGTGAACAAGATAATTGAGACTTTCGAGCTTAAGAGAGAAAGCTTGAGGAGCATAGTGGATAATAGGAAGCTTCTTCCACTGTCTGGCAGGGTTAATGGCGAAACATACTTCCTTACGGAGAAAGGTTGTTCAATAATAGAGTTAACCGGGCTTTATGATGCCGCCTGCAAACTCAGCAATTCCCAAGATGCCTCTGCCGGTTTTCCGGAAGCGGAAAAGATTGTTAGAAAGGTGAACGATCTTGTCCATAAGGCCTCCAGGAGGGACAACAGGATAATCGTCAGCCTAGTGAGCCATGAAGAAGCTGCGCGGAGATTTGGAGGAAACCGGATGGATGTTTTTCCGAGAAGCATGGCATTTGAAGAATGGTTCAGGCTTGAATCGAAGATGAAGAGCCTTACCCCAGAGTCCAGCATTGTTCACTTGCAGAGTCTAGAGGAGCTTGTAAGTGTTAAGAAACTTGGTAAGACGAGTCTTCTGGTGCATTCTCCAAAAACTATGTGTGCAAACTGCGGAAAAATATATTCACTTGCTGAAGAAAGGTGTTCCTGCGGATCCTATTTAAGAACTGCTTTTTAGGCATAGAAAAACTTAATAGTGGGATGCACATCTTCCCCCTCTGGTTACCGGCCACAGGAGCTGTGGAAACACCCGTACAGGGGAAGCCCGCGGAACCGTTCCGAACACGGAAGTTAAACACAGCTCCGTTTCAAACAGTAGTGTGGTCTTCGGCCACGCGAGGTTTGAAAGCCGGTAACCGCAAGTTTCTAGGATTGTTAATCGGCGTAAAATTTTTATTAAAGGCTTAAATATTCTCTGCATTACAGCACTGGCGTAAAGATAGATGCAAACAATATTATTCCTAGGGCAGGACAATACGGGCATCGGCTACATAATCAACATACTTTACATGGCGATGTTTCTGATACTTGTTTTCTGGGGTGAGAAGATACAGACGATGATTCGTCTCCGAGACATTGAGTATGCTCTTGAAAGGCTGCGGCTAATGAGAGACGAGTCTGTTAAATTCACGAAGGAGAAGCTGAAGAAATATGGTAAAGAGGATATAAACAGATTCTTAGATAGTTACTTGGAATTCGTTACTATACCCCCTGTCGACATGGATCCTGCTGGAGTAGTCTGGAAGCTCGACCACATAGTTAAGACGGCTGAGAACAGAGTTAGAGGTGAAATAAAACAGATAATCCCTGGTCTTGACGAAAGCCAGGTTTTGAACATAATGAATCTTTTCGAAGCATCCTACGCTTTAAACTATTACTATAAGGTTGTTAGACACTACTACATTCTTAGCAAGAAGACTTCAAGCTATATTCTGATAATACAGCTGCAGGCTATTCTCCCGCAGGTGATGATGGAGGCTGAGGCCTACTTGGGGGCGCTGCAAGCGTTTTCAAGCGGCCAGCCTATTGGCGACGGGGCTGGGGCGCTTGTGGCTGCACGCTTAATGAGGGGCGGAGAGATATTTGATATTGAGAAGGACAACGTATACACGGTTAAGAACATTCAGGGACGGAAAGTATTTTTTATGAAGGCTAAGGGGCCGGGGGGAGCGGTGGGCACGCCCGGAGACGCCCTCATGAAGCTGAGCGAAACAGAAAACTTCAAGATAATATTCATGGTAGACGCCGGGCTCAAGCTGGAGGGCGAGAAAACCGGGAGCATCGCTGAGGGTGTTGGAGCAATCATCGGCGGGATAGGCACTGAAAAGTATAAGATTGAGGAGGTTGCGACTAAGAAAACCATTCCTCTCTACGGGATGATCATAAAAATGTCTTTAAAGGAGGCCATTACGCCCATGACTAAGGATGTGCTAAACGGTGTGGAGGAGGCGCATCAACTGCTTTTAAAGAGGATAATAGAGAAGTCTTCCGAGGGCGATGCAGTAATGGTTATAGGAGTGGGCAACACGATGGGCATTGCCCAATAGAAGGAGGAGGAAAAGCAATGGAAAAGAGCCCGGCAAATCTTCTGGTGCCATTCTACTTCTTCCTGCTCGGCCTACTGATTCTCTTCTCATTGATACTGCTTGTTCAGGGAGTTACTGGGGTCGATAAGAGTGACAGCGCGACGAACATGCTTTTCATAATGACCGGCATAACCGGATTGGTTTCAACATTCTACATGATAAGAAGATACCAGGTGGGCGTCCAGAGAATGTTGAAGGAGAAGAAAGTGGCTGTTTTAACTGTTGAAGAATGCTCGAAATGCAGCTACAGGGCGGTTAGGCCTTTTCGTGAGGGAGATTACGTATACGGATACGGTGATGAGTGTCCTCGATGCCCTAAAGGCACCGGTGATACTGGCGTTGAAAACAGGATGTTGATCACTGCAATATACTTAGAAGGCGGGCGGCAAGAGGAACGTTATTGACTGGCCTCGGAAGTCAGGTTTATGGCGGAATCCTCAAGTATTAGAAAAGTATCCTCTGCCTGAGCTATTTTCCTTCTGCTTCTCTCAACCAGAACAGGGTAGGAGATTAAGTGTTTCTTCAAGTCTTCAAGAATCCTGGTGAAAAAACCCTCGCCAGCCTCTCTGAAGACGCTTGAAAACCATCTTTCGCAGAAGGGCAGGGTCCTGAACGAGCTCTGCATTCTCCTAACCTCGCTGCTGAACTCTCCCTTGTAATCCACAGGAAACTGTTTAAAACGATAGATGTAAACGTGGCTGTCCTCCCCAACTTCGCCGGCACCGTCGGAAAGCGTTACGAAAGGCTCTATAGCAATAACCATATCTTTTCTAAGCTTCTCTACGCTGAATGTTTTGACATTCGGAATTGACAATCCTGCGTGGAGGTTGAAACGATCCACCTGGTGTCCAGTAAGGTTTCTTATCACCCTGTATCCCTTTGACTTGACGAAGCCCTCAATCGCCTCGCCGATCTGGCTGATTTTAACACCGTTCCTGAGGATGCTTGACGCTTTTTCAAGGCTCTTCTCAGCGACCTCGACTATCTCTCCGTCCCCAGGTGAAAGCGGTATTGTGAAAGCAGTGTCAACTATACAGCCATCAACGTGAACACCAAGATCCACTTTGACAAGCGAGCCCAGGGGGATCACGCCCTCAAAACCTGGGGGTGGCGTGAAATGCGCCGCAACCTCGTTTAAACCTATGTTGCAGGGAAATGCCGGTTGGCCGCCAAGCTCCCTGATGCGCTCCTCTATCTTGTTGCACAGGTCAATCAGCCTCAAACCCGGCTTAACCCAGTGGCGCGACTCCTTCTTAACCCTCCTGGCGATCTCTCCTGCAGTCAAGTATTTTGCCTTCTCCTCTTCGTTCAAGAGCCCGTTTTCTCTGTTGAGGAAAGGCTTTAAATGAGTTTCTAAGAATCAGGAGCATTGCCAAGAAGAACAGTGATACTGGGCGGTACCTTCGACAAGTTTCACAAGGGGCACATGCTCCTCCTAGGGTTAGCAGCAACCCTGGGAGAAAGAATAATTGTAGGAGTCTCGTCAGACGAGTTTGCAAGCAGCAAGCCCCATAGAGTGGAGCCTTTCACAGAGCGTTTAGATAAGGTTTCGGGTTTTCTTAGGAGTATCGGTTGCAGGAGTTTTAAAGTGTTGAAGCTGGATGATTTCGCAGGGCCTGCGAAAAACCTGAGGGAGGGAACTCTTTTAGTCACACTCGACACCTTAAAAAACGGACTGCTTATCAACAGGATTAGGGCTGAAAGAAGCCTGCCCCCGCTAGAAATACTTTTGGCGCCCCTCCTGGAGGCTGAGGATTCTGAGCCTTTATCGAGCACCAGGATTAGGATGGGCGAGGTTGACGAGAAAGGTTTTTTAAAGCGTTAAAGCTTAAAAGCATGAGGACACGGTTTTTTAGACGAGCCGTCCGAAAGCGGATCTAACCGAGCATAGGGCTTAAGCTCTGCTGTGAGGGAGGAGGACCCAGGACGGCGAAACAGCAGAGCTCGGTTTAAGAGGCCTCGGAGCGTGCAGTAAGCACGCTGTGAAAAAGGATGTCAGGCCGAGCTTAAATAAAGCCGTTTTCCAACCTGCCTCTAACAAAACTAGGTATCCCTTCAACTTCTTTAGCGCAGCCGCCTAAGGCCTGTTTAAGCCTAACTTTATACTCAGTGTTAACCCGAACTCTTCCAGAACAGATTTTCCTTATCTTTACGCTGTGAGACCTGCCCCTACGGTCGAAATCCGTTAGAACCACGACTTCTGAAAACCCTTCCTTTTCCAACCAGTCCGTGGTGGCGAGCCTGATGAAGCTTCTCAGCGTCATTATTCTGGCTTTAACCCCCAGTTTAAGCAGTGCTTCCTTATCCTTAGTGCCCTCAACCACTATGAGCTGCCTTAAGCCCCCGAGGCTTAGTTCATGCATGATCCTGCTTAAAGACTCTACTAAAACAGCGTTGCGCCTACTCGTGTTTTTCCTAAACCTTGCCAACAGCACCAGTTAGGTCTTCCAAATTCTGGAATAAAAAGTTTATATCCCCTTTGAACAGGTAGGATGATGGTGATGCTTAATGAGGTTGATGAAAGCATGCTTATTCGCAGGAGAAAGGAGGCTTGGTGAAAATGGGGTCTGAACAGCCTCTGCCTATTTCGAAATATGTGATTAAGGTGGAGTTCGAAGTCGAGGGCGTTGTGGAGAGAATCTTCTTTAAAAGGGAAGATTCCCGCAGAAACATGATATTATAGGGGCGATATTCGGACAGACCGAGGGCCTGTTCGGAGACACCCTCGACTTGAAGAAGCTCCAGAAGAGCGGCAAGCTTGGAAGGATAGATGCTGAGCTGAGGACTGAGGATAAGAAGACCATTGGAACCGTAACGATTCCTAATAATCTTGACCAGCCTACTGCAGCGCTTTTAGCCGCGACGCTGGAAAGCATAGAGAGGGTTGGGCCTTACGACGCCCGGTTTAAACTAATCGGGGTTGAAGACGTAAGGGAGGAGAAGAGGAAGAAGATCATGGAGAGAGCTAAGGACATTATGCAGAGATGGTCAGCCTCCCAGAGGAGTGAGGTGATTCAGATGATAAGCAAGGTTGGCGAGGTCAGCGACGTTGGGAAAATAGTCAGTCTTGCTGCTGATGTTGAAGGAGGGTCTGAGGCTGAAACAAGCGACACCCTGTTCATCGTGGAGGGAAGGGCTGACCTAAATACTCTACTGAAAGCGGGTGTTAAGAACGTTGTTGCAACCAACGGTGTGAACATCCCACAGTACGTTGTCAACCTGACCCATAAGAAGAAGGAGGTTACTGTCCTCGCTGACGGCGATAGGGTTGGCGACATGATCGTTAGAGAACTCTTAAGGAGGGGGGCAAAAATAGATTACGTCAGCAAGGCTCCGCAGGGCCGTGAGGTGGAGGAGATGAGGCCGATTGAAATCCTAGACCTGATCAATAGGAGGGTTGACGCGAAAACTTTTCTCGCCGCTTCGTATGCGGTAGCCAAGCCGGCTGCTCCGGAAAACCTTTTGAACATTATGAGGACGCTTAGAGATAGGGTGAAGGAAACTTTTATGGCGATCCTTTTAAACGAGGATGGGGAGATTATTGAGGAGATTCCTGTAAGCCAGCTTTTCGACAGGTTGAGCGAGCTCGACAATGTTGCCGGGGTCATTTTCGACGGAATAATTTCCCAGAGGCTCCTAGACTTGGCTCAAAGCAAGAATGTGAAAATCATGGTTGGGGAGAGAATAGGCTCTGTCGAGAAGGTGCCGATGGAAACCGTTGTTAAAACCCTTGATGATTTAAAGTAGGTTCAAAGCCGGCCGCTCAGGTTTCCGGAAGTCCTGCCTCCATTAATCCCTGGTTAAGCTGTAGGAAGGAGTTGCCCCATTTGAATTTTGAAAGGATCTTCAAGGCTTCCTCTGGAAAACCTAGGATGAACAGGGCTGCGGCTAATGCTTCCGCACTTGAAAGAATGTTTGGAACACCGTAGTTAACAGGGTTCGCAGCCACGAGCCTCGGGAGCCTCCTCTGAAAAGGCGCCTTAAGAACGTGGAAAACACTGTTATCCGTGGACTTCCAAGAAGTATCTATAACAGTTATCCCGTGCCTAGCTGCAACATCCCTGTCGCCCGGTGAAAGCACAGTCACAGTCTCCGGGTTTAAAACTATCGAGCGCTTCGGAACCTGGGAGATTCTTGAAACAACCTTAATCATGCCGTGCCTCTTCAAAACAAGGGTTGTACACTTTCTGGGATCATCCTCATGAAAATGGAGAGCGTAGAGGCAGGGAGGATGTTGAGAGTAACCCCTTTTCTGTTCCAGACGGGATTCGACTAAGCGGCCCACCTGGCCATCATGCGGGTTACTCATCTGGCCTGTTTGGCCTTGCTTGCTACAGGCTGAGCGCGTTTCATGCCCGTTCTGAGGGTCGTCAGAGGGCTTCATCCACATTCCTCCCAGAGTGGCTTCGTTTCTGTCTCAGCCTAGGGGTCTCCCCCTGCGCCTCGCGGCGCTGTAGCACCCGCATCAAGAAGGGAGTTTCCTCAGGCCCCTGCTGGACCCGGCGCCCGTCCTTCAACTTCCCCCCTGCCTGAAGCATAGTATCCAATACCGTTTAAAAATTTTGCGAGAAAGCGTCACAGGCAGGTTTTCACCTGTTCCAACAGGAGTGGATAACCGTGTACCTCGGGCTATTGGGAGCGGCAGGCTGAGCACCTCGGACGTTAATCCTTGGTGCTTACACCCCCACCCCATCAACGGAGTCTTCTACTCCCGCCCTCGACTGGGATCAGGCTGGTTGCCCAGCCCTACACCCAGATTGGTCGCCTATTTTCAGGAGTGGCTTCGGGCTTAGATGCTTTCAGCCCTTATCCACAACGGCGCAGCTGCCCGGCGTCTACCCTGCTGGATAACCGGTAGACCGGAGGCCGCGACGCCCAGTTCCTCTCGTACTGAGGACATCTTCCCCTCAGGCGACCAGCACTCCCAGCAGATAAAGTCCGACCTGTCTCGCGACGGTCTAAACCCAGCTCACGTTCCCCTTTAACGGGCGAGCAGCCCTACCCTTGGCGGCTTATGCACCGCCAGGATGGGAAGAGCCGACATCGAGGTACCAAACCGCGGGGTCTATGGGAACTATCGCCCGCGACGAGCCTGTTATCCCTGGGGTAACTTTTCTGCCAGCTTCGGCCCCCAGCTGTGGGGACACGAAGGTTCGCTAGGCCCGGCTTTCGCCCCTGGTTCTCCTGATGTGCGAGAACCAGTCAGGCCGGCTTTTGGCCTTGCCCTCCACGACGGAGTTCTGACCCGTCTGAGCCGACCTTTGGGCCCCCTCGATACCTTTTCAAGGGGGGACCGCCCCAGCCGAACTGCCCACCTGCCGCTGTTTCCTGGCTTCCGCCAGGATCAGTAGCAGCAGCCCCGGTGAGCGGTGTTTCATTAGCGCCTCAGCCCATCCCCGAGAGGATGAGCCTGGTAACGGCTCCCGCTTACGCTATGCACCGGAGCCACCACTACAACGACAGGCTGCAGTAAAGCTCCACAGGGACTTCTTTTCCCGCTGGGAGTCCGTGGACTGTTCGTCCACGTTACGTGGGTTCACCGGGTTCCAGGCGGGGACAGCGGGGCCCTCGTTGATC
>Ga0272448_1002616_pt1 | contig 22265 bp, 22 predicted proteins | sample YNPCB0191_FD_202220 | JGI IMG/M metagenome (GOLD analysis project Ga0272448, IMG submission 202220) | Hot spring sediment microbial communities from Yellowstone National Park, WY, United States - YNP-CB-019-1 | ecosystem: Environmental > Aquatic > Thermal springs > Hot (42-90C) > Sediment... | reverse complement strand
TACGCTGCCATGGGCGCATTCGGCCAGATGATCGCAGTCGTCCCCGGACTCGACCTGGTCATGGTGAGGACAGGCGGAAGCGAACTCTACGACTGCCGGGACGTCTTCGATCTGCTCTGCGGGTCGGTAATCCGCTAGCCGCCGCCAGCCCTGGTATAGAGTATCACTTGGACACCCGGCAGCTCGGCGCTCTCCTCGACCCTGAAGTGAGCGTCGAGATAGCCCTTGAGAAGACCGGTGGGGTCTGTCTCCCACTGCCTACTCTGGACGTACCAAACCCTTGGAGCATCCCCGATATCTCGGGCGGCAAGATCCCTGACATTCTCCTCGTCAGCCATGGTGTCGAATGGGAAGGTCACCAGGCGGCACCCGCCTCTGTAGTAGTAGGAAAATGCATGGCGCATGAAGTACGAGGAGACCCCGGCGATCACATCGTTCTTTTGCTCCCTCTTGGCGATCATGGCCGCTGCACCCCGGGCATCCTCCCGCCAGTAGGCAGGGTCGAAAAAATACTGCCGGTCGCTCCAAAGACACAGAGCGAGAAGTCCCGCTAACAGCGCCCCTCGCAGCCATGGGGCCCGGAGCGCCGCGACCCCTGCGGCCAGGATCATCACGTACGCAGGCAACACCACGATCGCAAACCGAACGTGCACGATCGTCCCCACCTTGAGCGATGCCAGAAGCGAAAGGCCGAGAGGAAGGAGTATCCAGGAGGCCAAAAAGAGAGCTGCCCTCCGCGGGCGCATACGCACAAGGCCGCTCAAGAACGCGAGCGAGAAGGCAACCGCTGTCAGGCCCAGGGCGGGCAGGTGACTCCTTATGAGCACTGCTGCGGGGACTGTGTGAAGATCTGCCAGGGAGGGGCCAAAGGAAAATCCGACGCTGAATGCATAGAAGAAATACGGTATGGCCAGAGGCTGAAAGGGCCTGCGAAGGACGCCGGGCAGGGCCCCCTGGACCATTCTGGTCGTGGGGAGGAAGTGAAAGACCCATAACGGCAGGACGACGGCGGCGAAAAGAAATGCTTGGGCGAGCAGCCAGTTTCTCGTCCGGACCGCGCGGCGGCCAGGACCGAAAAAGAACCAAACGTTCTCGAGAACGAGGACATAGACGACACTGTAGTGGGTTGCAATGCCCAAGGAGGTGCTTGCGAGGTAAAGGACCCATGGCCTTGCACCGCGATTGCCGTCCCCGCCCCCTCGCATAATTTCGAGAAAGCCGTAAACCGAGAGCAACCCCAAAAGCATCGTCAGGCTGTAGGGCTTTGCCTCCTGCGAGTAATAGATGTGGAGCGGGGCGACCGCCGTGATTACAGCGGCATACCACGAGGCGGCTCGTCCTTCACTGCCTCCGCAGCCTGAGCCTCCCGGGTGTCTCGTAGTCGGTGAAGCCTCCTCGAGAAGGGACCGTGCGGCGAGAAAGGTAAGCGGGACACACAAGGCGCCTGCCACGGCCGAAGGGAGCCTCACCCAAAAATCGGAGTGGCCGAGCATAAGCCAGTAGTGCAGAAAGGCATGGTGAAGCGGGGGTGTGTAGGACGAAAACAGGAATGTCTTGCCGAGGTCCCACGCTGCCCGTGAGACAGTGACGCACTCATCGATCCAGAGGCTCTGGCCGTCGAGGCGAAAAAGCCTGATGAGCAAGGCACCGAGGGTGAGCAGGAAGAGGGGAAGGACATCCCCCGCAGCGGCACCAGGGGCGGGTCGTTTGTGCACTACCCCATTCATGAAGGACCTTAATCGTCCCTTCCCGGGTGATCCTTGGGTCCCTAGGCACCGACCCAGCAGTACAGGCAAAGTTCGTCTTTTGGCAACCCTATGGCCTGGACCATATCGTCGAGTCGCTGGTAGCGCAACGTGGTCACGTTCAAATCCTTCCTGACCCACTCGACCATCTCAGCGTACTTCCTGCTCGACTCGTCCAGGTACTCTGAGATATCCTCAGGATCCCTCCCCTCAAGCGCGGCAATGGCCCGTCGGCCCGCCAGTTCGTGGATGTGGCGTGTGGAGATCAGGTAAGGGCAGGGGAACATCAGCGGCGGGCAGGCAGGTCTTACGTGGATCTCCCGGGCACCGTTGTCCCAGAGCTTCTGGATCGTCAGGTTCTTGAGCTGCGTGCCTCGGACGATCGAGTCCTCGCAGAGAACGATCCGCTTGTTTTCGATAGTGTCCTTTATGGGGATGAGCTTCATCTCGGCCACGAGGTCGCGGATCTCCTGCGAGGGCGGCGTGTAACTGCGGCCGTAGCCGGGCGTGTACTTGACCAAAGGCCGCCTGAAAGGGATCTTCGCCTCAATAGCGTACCCTATCGCGTGACCTGTCCCTGAATCGGGGACGCCTGCGACAAAGTCCGCTTCAACACAATCGTTTTTCGCAAGGAGCCTTCCGCACCGCTCCCTGACCGCCTCCACGGAGATGCCTTCGTACGAAGAGGCAGGGTAGCCTATGTAGATCCAGAGAAAGGCGCAGATCTTCTTTTTCTCCCGGCTGCCCTGCCGCACATTCTTGATCATCTCCCTGTCAATGAAGATGATCTCCCCCGGTTCCAGGTCCCGCTCGACCTGGAACCCAAGGTTGGTAAAACTGCAGCTCTCCGAGGCGACCGCCCACTCCCCGCCCCTTCGGCCGAGAACGAGCGGCGATCTTCCGTGGAAGTCGCGGGCCGCATAGATCCCCTCCTTGGTCAGCAGGAGCAGAGAGCAGGAGCCCTTGATGGCGGCAAACACCTTTGAGATGCCATCGACCGGGCCTTTGCCCTGGGCAACGATCCTGGCGACGATCTCCGTACGGTTTATCTCCCCCTTGGCGATCTCGGAAAAGGCCACCCCCTGGGCATGGAGGTCCTTGACAAGGTCCCGGGCATTCTCGAGGCGGCCGGTGGTCGCCAGGGCGAACTCGCCGAAGTGAGCGGAAATGACGATGGGCTGGGGGTCCCTATCGCTTATCACTCCGATGCCCATCTGACCGGTCAGACCTTTGTACTCCTCAGCGAACTTGGATTTGAACTGGGCCTGGCTGATATCGTGAATCCTTCGCTGGATCATCGTGCCCATGACAGCCAACCCGGCCATCTCGGTCCCCATGTGGGAGTGATAATCGGTCCCGTAAAAAAGGGTCTCGCTGCAGTTGCTTCTGGCCACTATCCCGAAGAGCCCGCTCATCCTCGGCCTATCCTCCTTCTCGACTGCACGCACTGTTTGCTGATACGAGGGAGATGACGGTACGACCCGATGCTATCCCACCTGTTCGCAGCGGTCAACAGCCGGCAGCAGCCGCCACCACCGGCTCGTGGAGCGCCCAGGGCCCATCCACGTTTATTTGTTGCACTACTTCCTATATAATGCCTCTGCGTTCCGGTTTACATAACGAGCCACGAGAGGAATGGAGACGCCATGTTCGACACCCTTTCGGACAAACTCTCCAGTATCTTCAAGAAACTCAAGGGGCACGGGAAACTGAACGAGAAAAACATCCAGGATGCCCTCAGAGAAGTGAGGATGGCCCTGCTCGAGGCAGATGTAAACTACAAGGTTGTAAAAGAGTTTACAGAGATGGTAAAGGCACGAGCCTTGGGAACAGAGGTGATGGAGAGCCTCACCCCGGGCCAACAGTTCATCAAGATCGTAAACGAGGAACTGACCAAGCTCATGGGTGGCCACAATGCCGCCTTGGCCCTCGACGACCAGAGGCCGGCGAGCGTTCTCCTTGTCGGTCTTCACGGCTGCGGGAAAACGACCACCGCGGCCAAGCTGGCACTGCTCTTGCGCAAGAAAAAGCGTACGCCTCTTCTCGTGCCGGCAGATGTCTACAGGCCTGCCGCCATCGAACAACTCACCACGCTCGGCTCGCAGATAGGGATACCCGTGTTCCCCTCGTCGGCGGACCAGGACCCTGTGCAGATATGCGCCCGTGCCCGGACTGAGGCACAAAGCCAAGGATGCGACACGCTGATAATCGACACGGCGGGCAGGCTCCACATCGACGAAGAACTCATGGAGGAGCTTGCCCGAATCAAGAACGAGGTACGGCCTTCTGAAATCCTGCTCGTCGCCGACGCCATGACCGGCCAGGACGCTGTTACCATCGCGTCTCGGTTCAACGAGGCACTCGACATCACGGGGATCATATTGACCAAGATGGACGGCGATGCGCGCGGCGGTGCTGCCCTCTCGGTCAAAGCCGTCACGGGCAAGCCGATCAAGTTCGTCGGCGTGGGCGAGAAAACAGACGCCCTCGAGCCCTTCCACCCCGACAGGATGGCCTCAAGGATCCTCGGGATGGGAGATGTCCTCTCCTTGATCGAAAAGGCCGAGGCCGCTCTGGACGAAAAGAAGGCCAGGGAGCTCGAGGAAAAGCTCCGCAAGGATGCCTTCACGCTGGAGGACTTTCGGGACCAGCTCCAGCAGCTCCGAAAAATGGGCTCGCTGGATCAGCTCCTCTCTATGATCCCGGGCATGCAAAAATTGAAGAAGCTGCCCGGCATGGAACCCGACGAAAAGGAACTCGTCAAGATCGAGGCCATCATCAACTCCATGACCAAGGAAGAGCGCAGGGACCACACGATCATCAATGGCAGCCGCAGAAAGCGCATCGCACGGGGAAGCGGGACCAGGGTTCAAGACGTGAACAATCTGCTGAAACAGTATGTCCAGGCACGGACCATGATGAAGAGAATCCAGAAGATGGGGCCTAGGGGGATGGCCAAGCTGTTCCTTCAATAGGCCACGCGGGAAAGGCCCCCACCATCGAAAGACCCAAGGAGGACCCTCTAATGGCAGTCAAGATTCGGCTCCAGCGCCGTGGCGCAAAGAAGCATCCTTACTATGCCATAGTCGTCGCACACGACCACACACCAAGGGACGGCAAGTTCATCGACAGGATAGGAAGCTACGACCCCGGCAAGGATCCGCCTTTTGTCCAGATCGAGTGCGAAAAGTACGAGGCATGGCTCAGGAAAGGGGCACGACCCACAGAGGCTGTCTCCAGGATCGTAAAGAAAGTGCCGGCAGCGTCTTGAAGGAGAGGGCCTGAGTTGGACCTTTTGAGACCTGCTTCCCCTGAGAAAGCGATGTGGCACACCTCGGCACTGGGGATCGGATCGTGCGGATGAGTGGTGGCTCGAGACAACGACAAGGAGAGAGGGAGTATGTCAGCGCAAGAATCATTGGACAGTATGAAGAACCTGATCGAGTACATTGCAAAGGCCCTCGTGGACAATCCTGACCAGGTCAAGGTTTCCGAGGTCGAGGGGGAGAGGACCTCTGTCATCGAGCTGAGCGTTGCAAAGGAGGATTTGGGCAAGGTGATCGGCAAACAGGGAAGGACCGCCCGGGCAATCCGAACCATACTGAGTGCAGCCTCGACAAAGATACGAAAACGATCGGTACTCGAGATTATTGAGTAGCTCTCCTCCAAGCACGAGAAGCGGAAGCGGTATTCCAACTCCCGGCAAAAGGAACGCCACCTCTTTCTGGACCCAACCACTGGAGCCGCGCCATGCCATAGGGTCGAGGGCTCCAAGAGAAGCGCCCTGGCGCGCTGGCGCACCCCGTGCAGAACGCACTGCGACAGGGCCAGCAGCGGGGGTGAAGAAGGGGAATCATACCCGAGTGCGTGGTGCCGGTCTCCTGTCCCTTTGCCGACATGCCTGACAGGGGCAAGGGGCGATGCGAGGGGTGACCCGACCCCGCGGCAACCGGCATGAAGGCCCTGCGGTGCGCCCCGGCGCCTCGGGGGCAGCTCTCGAGACAAGCCATGGTGAATACGGTGAGGGACGACAGACGTGTCGAGATCGGAAGGATCGTGGCCCCCTGCGGCCTCAAGGGCGCGGTAAAGGTCCTCGCCTACGAGGAGGATTGCGTGACTGTTTTCAGAAAAGGGGGCCGATTCTATCTCGAGACAAAGGGCCCGGCAGCGGCAGAGCCACTCCAGGTCGAGAGCGCCCGAACTCGCAAGAGGTCTGCGGTGGTCAAGTTCTGCACCATCGATACGATCGAGGCCGTCAAGGCCCTCGTAGGCAAGCGACTCTTTATCGAGGCCAGGGATCTTCCCCGACTCGGGCCGGGCGAATACTATTGGTATCAACTGATCGGCTTGGAGGTGGTGACTGTGACTGGCAGAAGACTCGGCACCCTCCGCCGGATCTTCCCGACCGGCAGCAATGACGTCTATGTGGTGGCCGACAGCCAACGGGAGGTGCTCGTCCCTGCGCTGCGAGACGTCATACAGGAGGTGAATCTCCTCGCAGGCACCATGATCGTACGACCTATGGAAGGGTTGATCGAGGGATGATTCGTTTCGACGTGCTCACCCTGTTCCCGGAGATGTTCGAGTCCTTTCTCAAGACCAGCATCATCGGCAGGGCCGTCTCGAGCGGCCTTCTCGAGATACGCCTCCACAACATAAGGGACTACGCCTCCGGCCGACACAAGGTGACGGACGACGTGCCGTATGGGGGTGGAAGCGGCATGGTCATGAAGCCCGAGCCTCTGGTCAGGGCCGTCCAGGCACTCGAGCCCTGCCGGGAGGCCGGCGAACCCGTGATCCTGCTCAGCCCTCAGGGGACGCCGTTCCGGCACGAGCGGGCACAGTATTTCGCCACGTTGAGGCGCCTCATCCTTGTCTGCGGCCGCTACGAAGGCGTAGACGAAAGGGTCAAAGAGCTCGCAATAGACGAAGAAGTCTCGATCGGGGACTATGTCCTTACAGGCGGGGAACTTGCCGCCATGGTGGTCATCGACGCGACAGCCAGGCTGGTGCCGGGAGTGCTGGGCGACGGCTATTCCTCGGTGGAGGAGTCCTTCGCCCAAGGGTTGCTGGAATACCCCCAGTACACAAGGCCGAGGGAGTTCATGGGTCGCAGGGTCCCTGCGGTGCTCCTGTCGGGAGACCACAAGAAGATCGCGCAATGGAGAAGGCGAAAGGCCCTGGAGTGCACGCTGGCCAAGAGGCCGGACCTTTTGGAGAGGGCCGCCCTGTCCGAAGAAGAGCGCGCTCTGGTAGACACATCGAGGCGTGCTTCGCGCACCCTCGGGGACCAGGCCGACCAGCACGAAGAGAGCAAACACCCTGGATGTGAGGGATCGCGCGGGCGCATAGAGACATGACCCACGGCACCTTCTACATTGCGATTCTCCACTATCCGGTATACGATAAGAACCGTGAAATAGTAACCACTTCGATCACACCGATCGACGTTCATGACTTGGCCAGGGCAGCCAAGACGTACGGCGTCCGCAGATGCTTTATCGTGACGCCGCTCAAGAGCCAAAGGAGACTCATTCAGCTCATCGTCGACCATTGGGCGACAGGCTACGGCGCCGCCTATAACGCAACGAGAAGGGAGGCCATGGAGGTCATCGATATTTCCCCACGTTACGAGGACATGATTGCCGAGATCACCCGGGAATGGGGCCGGCCGCCCAAGACGGTCGCGACGAGCGCGCGCCTCGCCCACCATGACCTCGATTTCGAGGGTCTCAGGGAAAGGATCCTGGCCGGCAAAGACCCTTACTTGGTCCTTTTCGGTACGGGGTGGGGACTTGTCGAGGAGACGATCCGTGCGGCTGACTTCCGGCTGGAGCCGCTTCGCGGCCCGACCGACTACAATCACCTTTCAGTGCGCTCCGCCGCCTCCATAGTCATGGACCGGGTCATGGGCACCCGCTGTTGTGGAGAGCGGGAGCAGGGCCGAAGCCCGGGCCGGCACTGATCCGCAGGAGGCGTGCTGCCGCCCCGCCAGACCAAAGCACCATGTAGACGTAGTGGAGGATCGCTACCATGAATGTCATCGAGCAGATCGAAAAGGAGCAGATCAGGATCGACTTGCCCCCTATACGAGTGGGGGACACCCTCAGGGTGCACACCAAGCTCAAGGAAGGGACCAAGGAGAGGGTGCAACCATTCGAGGGCGTGGTGATCAGGATAAAGAGAGGACAGGCCAGGGGTACCTTCACAGTGAGGAAGGTGTCCCACGGTGTGGGCGTGGAGCGAATCTTCCCCCTGCATTCCCCGAACATCTTGAAGATCGACATCCTCCAGCGCGCCAGTGTCCGGCGAGCGAAACTCTATTACCTTCGAGAGCGCAAGGGCAAGGCAGCCCGGCTCAAGGAGGCCCGCTTCGAAAAGAAGAGCTGATCCTGGGCAATCACCTCCAAGGGTAACTGCGGAGTGCCACGTACGAGCCGCCCGAAGAGAGCCCGATCAGGAGAGATCCGGATCCCCGCAGCCGAACCGTTCCCGCTGGCCGGGCGTCTGGATCTTCTCGCCTTCGAGACAGAAGCCCGCGCCAAAGGCTACCGCTGTGTCGCCGGTATCGACGAGGCGGGCCGGGGACCACTCGCAGGGCCTGTCGTTGCCGCTGCGGTCATCTTACCCCCTGACGCAGTGCTCGACGGCCTGACAGACTCGAAACTGCTGACCCCGTCACAGCGAGAACGATGGTTCGAGCAGATCCGCGTGTGCGCAATCGCCTGGAGCGTCGCGGCGGTGAGCGAGAGGGAGATCGATGAACTGAACATCCTCCAGGCGACACGAAAGGCCATGAAACAAGCCGTCGAACTGCTCTCCCACACCCCGGACTATCTGCTCATCGACGGCACGTGCCCGATAGAGGTGGAGATCCCCCAATTGTGCATAAAAAAGGGAGACAGGAGGAGCCTTTCTGTCGCAGCGGCCTCGGTTCTGGCCAAGGTCACCAGAGACAGAATCATGGATGCCGCTCACCGCCTCTACCCGCAGTACGGGTTCGACCGAAACAAGGGGTACGGCTCCCCGGCGCACCTCAGGGCGCTCCGAATCTACGGGTGCTGCCCTGTCCACAGGAAGAGCTTTGGGCCGGTGAGAGAGGTGGACCCGAAGGCGGCGCGGGAAGGCAGACTGCCGTTCCCTGAATAGGTCAGGTCGCCGCGGGGCGAGACGACCTGCGGCCAACGGGGTCACTCGATGCGTGCGGACGGCCACAAAAAGAGAATCGGCGAGAAGGGGGAGGAAGTGGCTGCACGGTTCCTCCAAAAGAAGGGCTACCGCGTGCTCGCCCGGAACTTTCGCTCCCGGTTCGGCGAGGTCGATATCGTGGCCCAAGACAAGGACACCATCGTCTTTGTGGAGGTTCGGACCGGCTCCAGACGCCGCATCCACGAACCGGAAGAGACGATCGGGCCTCTGAAACAGTCGAGGATCGTGCGTACTGCGCAGGCATACCTGCAAAAGCACTTCCCGGATGAACCCTGTAGTGCGAGATTCGATGTCGTGGCGATCGAAGAAACACACGAGGGGTTCGCGGTACGGCACATACCCGATGCGTTCGAGTGCCTGGAGGAATGATGGGGAAGGCCGCACCTTCGCCGGGCGCGCTCTATCTCGTGGCGACCCCCATCGGCAACCTGGAGGACATAACGCTCAGGGCCCTTAGGATCCTCGGCGAAGTCGACTGCATCGCCGCTGAGGACACCAGGAGGACCAGAAAACTTCTCAGCCATTACGGTATCCATACCCGCCTGGTGAGCTACCATGAACACAACGAAGAGAGGCGCGCTGCCGAACTCCTCGAGGATCTTCTGGCCGGCAGATCCATCGCAGTGGTCTCGGATGCCGGAATGCCCGGCATCTCGGATCCAGGCTTGAAAATCGTCGAGAAGGCCCATGGCGCGGGGATACCTGTACATCCGATCCCGGGCCCTTGCGCGGTCGTGGCCGCTCTTTGCGTCTCAGGGCTCTCTGCAACGCGGTTCTCTTTTCTCGGTTTCCCCCCCAGGAGGCAGGCGGCGCGAAAGGCCTTCTTTGAGGAAGTCGTAAACGATCCTGGCACGCTTGTCTTTTTCGAATCCCCCCGGCGGCTCCAGCCCACTCTCAAGGATCTGCTCGCAGTGCTGGGAGACAGAGAAGCCGTGATCTGTCGAGAGCTTACCAAACAGCACGAGGAAATCATGAGAGGCAGGCTGAGCGAGGTTCTCGAAGAATGCCTGAAGAGAGATCTGAGAGGCGAGGTGTGCATCCTTGTCGCAGGGTACGCGCCCTCCCTTTCCCCATCCTGCCCGGACTCAAAGGCGCTGCTCGAGAAATGTAAGGAAATACAAAGAAAGGGACGATTAGGGGTAAAGGAGGCCGTCAAGGAGGCGGCCAAGGTGTGTGGTGTCTCGAGGCGCCGGCTCTATCAACTCGTGCTTGCGCATCGGCAGGAGGGCGGCAGGGTCGAGGACAGGGACGAGGACGAGTGAGAACGAACGCGTCTATGACGAACAAGCGCTCGTCGAATTGTGGGTATTGTGTGCAGGACGCCCCCCGGGATGGAGGGGCTTGTGCGGTCACCGGTCGTATCCCTCTCTACAGCAGGGGTGGGATCAGAGCCAACCGGTCAAAGGGGTGCAAATGGCGAAGGCTCGTCGGCCGGCGGGTGTGCAGCGGCGGTTGTGGTCGCCCCTGGGGGACGGGCTCGAGGAGGCTTGAGATATGGGATCGTTTTCCCTTGTGACTGGTGGGGCCGGCTTTATCGGGTCGCACCTTGCCCAAGCACTCGTCGAGGCAGGGAACAAGGTGCGCATACTCGATAATTTTTCCACAGGCAAGGAGGAGAACATCTCCCATCTGCTGGACGATATCGAGGTGGTGCGAGGGGATCTCAGGGACCTTGAAACGGTGAGGAAGGCAGTAAAAGGGGTAGAGTTCGTTTTCCACGAGGGCGCCCTGCCCTCGGTTCAGAAGTCAGTGGGCGACCCGCTCACAACCAATCACGTAAATATCACCGGAACCCTGCACGTGCTCATGGCTGCGAGGGACGAGGGAGTACGAAGGGTAATCTATGCTGCGAGTTCCTCGGCCTATGGCGACAGCCCTACCCTTCCCAAGACAGAAACCATGACGGCCAAACCGCTTTCCCCTTACGCTGTCCAGAAGTACGCCGGGGAGCACTACTGCAGGGTGTTTTACGATCTCTACGGCCTCGAGACCGTTTCGCTGCGCTACTTCAATGTGTTCGGCCCCAGACAGGACCCGACCTCACAGTATGCGGCAGTGATCCCGAGGTTCATCACGGCCCTGGCCAAGGGTGAGCCACCCACGGTGTACGGCGACGGTGAACAGACCAGGGACTTCACTTATATAGACAATGTGGTGGAGGCAAACCTGCGCGCTGCCCGCGCCGGAGGTGCTGCCGGAGAGGTCATCAATATTGCAAGCGGCACGCAGTACAGTCTCAACGACGTCCTGAGGCTGCTCAGGGGGATTCTCCGGACCGATATCGAAGCGGTCTATACCGACCCGAGGCCCGGGGATGTGAGGCACTCCCTCGCAGACATCAGCAAGGCTCGATCCCTGCTCGGCTACGCGCCAAAGGTCACCTTCGAGGAAGGCCTGCGAAGGAGTGTCGACTCGTTTCTCCCCAAGAAGAAGTGACCCGTCATTTTGCTTGATTTTCGAGCCCACAGTGCCTAGGATTTTGTAGGGAGGCAGATCTTTTCGGCCATTGTGCCCGTCTAACAGAAAGGGGGCGAACTGGTTTCGACGGGGATTTGCAGGGCTGTAGCTGCATACCGAGGTCCCACCACCCTCGTAAAGCAGGTGGAAACGCATATAATCGCCAACGATTATACCTATGCCATGGCCGCTTAATTGACGGCCATCGTCCTTCCGGCCCCCTCCTGCGGGACCGGGCAAGGGCGTCGAAAAGCAGGATAGTCTAGGTCCCTTTGCCTGTAGGGGATCTAGGCGAAGCCATTACGGGCTGGCTCCTGGGACACCTTGCCTGTCGGGTCACCAGGGGCGAGATACAAAGACAGGCTATGTATGTAGGGGCTGCAGAACTGGGTTTCCGGACGCGGGTTCGATTCCCGCCGCCTCCACCACCATTAAACCCCACATCTTCGGACACTACCCAAAAGACCCTTGAAACTCAAGGGCTTGTTTCGTTTGTGGCGTCGCCCCGGAATATCAACAAGAACATCGAGCTATATCAATGCGCTGCTCGTGTGGTGCTTTAGAGAGGCCTCTGATCTGGCACAGGCCGTGGGGGACAACGGACGCGAGGCCCATTATCGTAGGGTCGCACAAGAGATACGGGCGGCCATGCTGGCCCGTCTCTGGGACGAGGCCAGGGGCGTCTTCCCAGAATCCTCTGGCGACATGGATCACGTGCCGATCGACGCAAACGCGGTCGCCATAGTGGGCGGCACTATTACAGACGGGCAGGACCAGAAACGGATCTTGGACTACATCCTTTCCACGATGTGGAGCCCGTGGGGGTCTCTCACCGTGGATATCCCTTACCCGAGGACAAGGCCGGAATATCACAACCGGCGCGTGTGGCCCTGGATGGTCGCCCTGGAGGTCTGGGCGCGATTCCTGGCTTACAGCGATGACGATGGCGACTACGCCCTGACTCTCACCCGCAGGACTTGGGGCCATTTCCTTACCCATGACCCCTACAGTACCTTCTGGGAATGGGTCGGACCGGACGGCACCCCCGAGACCCCGTACACGAGCCTTTGTCACGGCGTCTCAGCCGGCGTTGTCCCGATACTGTCTACCTACGTCACCGGCATCGAGCCTACGAGCCCGGGCTTCCGTACCTACCGCATCCTGCCGCACCTAGGCGATCTGGAATGGGCGCAAGCCGTTGTCCCCACACCACAAGGACCGCTCTCCTTCTCCATCCGCCGAGATGGGCAACCAGGCCGATTGCGTATGACGCTCGCCTCCCCTCCAGGCACGAAAGGAGAGGTCGTCTTGCCCAAAGGTATGGGTAGCAGGCACATCGAGGTCTCGCACGTCGGGCCTCGAGGAGCTGCCAGGGTATCGGCCGGGAGGAGGCTCGCCCGGGCTGGCCCCGAGAACGATGATGCCGACGTCATTGCGGTCGGGGGCATAGATGCGGGCCGGTGGCTGCTCGAGGCCTACTGACCTCGAAGCGAAGAGACCTTTCCGGACGCGCTCGCTGCCCCTTGCCCTCACCGAGGCTCGATACGAACCGTGCACCACGGCTCCTCGGGATCGGCATAATACCGAAGCACGCCTGTTGCAGGATCGACATCGAGGCTCCAGCGCCCTGTCTTGTCCGAGGTGGCGATCCTCCATCCGTCAGGATAGTGCCTCGAAGCCGAGACAAAGATCTCTGTGCTGGCTCCGGCCTTCCCGGAGGGGATGAACTCGAGTTCGAAGACCTTGCCCTGGCTGTCGAAGCGCATGAAAAGAGGTGTGCCTGCCACACGCCTTGCATAGGGCTGCGAGAGTATGTGTATGAATTCCTGCTGGTAGGGTGCACGGCCCTGATACTGCTCCTTCACGTACCCATATTCCCAGTAGACCCAGCCGCACAGGGACCGATCGGCCATCGCCAACACCTCCCTTAGAAAATCGTTGTGGCCCTCCACAGAGGCATTCACCCCGAACTCGCCGATCATCCCCGGGCAGCGCTGCTGCCTGAGGATCTTCACGGCCCTCCCTTCCCAGGTGTAGACGAACGCCGGATCCCCGTTCCAGGGGAGATTAAGGTCGTTGGTGTACATGTATAGGTGCGGGAAGTAGACGGCCTGCTCCTCGCCCACGACACCGATATGGGATGGAGCCAACGAGGTGTTGACGATCCAGGAGACCGGTTCGTAAAAGATCCAGTGCCTTGGATCCTCACGCCGGATCGCCTCGATCCAGTCCTCATAAGCCGAGACGAGCACAGTCTTCTCGAATTCGTCCACCCTCATCGATCCCTGATACGGCTCGTTGATCAGGTCGTACCCCAGAAGGCAGGGGTGGTCCTTGAACCGGCGGGCATATGCTACGAGGACATTCGTATAGGCCTGCTGGATGTCCTCGTCCCTCCAGAAATGATCCCAGGACCTGGTGACAGCAGGCAGGACGTTGTTGAGCCACCATGGTTGGATCGGCTCGAACGGGATGCCGTCGCTGCGCACGACCCACTCCGGCATGCCTCGGCCGGTGAAGACATGGCTGTAGATGTCCTGATGCATATCGAGCACTGCGTACAGCCCGTACTGGCTGCACCAGTCCAGAAGCTGCCTGGTGCGGTCGAAGTATGCCTCGTCGAAGAGTCCCTGCTGCGGCTCCAGGGCCTGCCAGAACCGGGTGAGCCGCACGACGTTGAACCCAAGGTCGGCCAGCAGCTTGAAGTCCTCACCGGTAAGGATCCCTGGGGTGGGTTTCGCAGAATTCGTATTGAAGTCGTCGATAAGGTTCACTCCGTGAAGGACCAGGGCTCGACCGTCTTCGTCAGCGAGAAAGAATCTCCCGTTGGCCTCGATGGTGCGGGGTATGGGGCCAGGGGGACCGCCGGGCGGGAGGGGCCGCTCCTCTTCACCGCCACTGCACGCTGAAAAAACAGAAGCGCTCGCTGCCAGGATGACGAGCATTTTTCCCGCCCCAAGACTCCTTAGTGTCCTCATGTCGAATCCCCCTGATACGTTTCGGTATGGATAAGACTAGGCGTTTCAAGGACCACTGGCAAGTGAGGGCCCCCCTGTGTGGCTTGCCTCGGCAAGCAACCTCGAGTATGGTGACAGCATCCAACCATCTTATCGGTCAGAGGACGCACACACAGGCTGAAAGCTCCCCCGCGTGCGAGACCAGCGGTCTTTGCCTCTGCCGGGGTGCGAGAAAGAGAGAGTACGGGGGGAACACTTTTTCCGGGGGCACTCATGCGCTGGGGCATACTCGGTACGGCGAGCATCAGCCGGCAGATCATAAAGGCCATCGCCGTGAGCCCGCTTTGCGAACTCGGGGCAGTGGCCAGTCGGGATCTATCCCGGGCCCGAGCTTGGGCACGCGAGCACGGCATCCCGCATGCGTTCGGCAGCTACGACGAGCTTCTGCGCTCTGGTAAGGCGGATGTTATCTACAACCCCCTGCCCAACAGCCTCCATGCAGAATGGACGATCAGGGCCCTCGAGGCAGGCCACCCGGTCCTTTGCGAAAAACCATTTGCGGCCAATGCCGCTCAGGCAAGAGAGGTCCAGAAGGTCTCCGAAAGAACCGGCCTCCATGTGGCAGAGGCCTTCATGTATCGCTATCATCCTGTGTACGAAAAACTTTTCGAACTGCTCGAGGAAGGCGCCATCGGCCCGGTGGCCCTCCTCCACAGCCAGTTCACGTTCATGCTGGAGGATCGCTCGGCGATCCCGGCCTCCAAAGAGCTGGCAGGCGGCGCACTCATGGATGTGGGCTGCTATTGCGTGAACTTCTCTCGCATGCTGGCAGGCTGCGAACCCTCTCGGGTCAGCGCATTTGAACGGCGCACGAGTGTGGACGACACCTTTGTGGGCATGCTCGAGTTCCACAACGGTATCCTGGCCGACTTCGAGACGAGCATTGCGTGTGCAGAGCGTCATACGGCAGAGGTTGTCGGAACGACAGGTGCCATCGTGCTCGAGCGTCCCTGGTATCCAGGAGACGAGGCAGGCCTTTTGAGAATCGAGCGGTGGGGCAGCAATGACGAGGTCATCAGCGTGCCAGGGGCCAACCCGTACCTTCTCGAGATCGAGGACTTTGTCGATGTCTGCTCCGGCAGGAAAGAACCCCGTTGGCCTCTCCAGGATGCAGTGGACAACATGGCAGCGATCGACGCCCTGTACGAGTCCGCCGGCAAAGGCATACCTGTTTCTCTTGCCGCCGGCAAGAGGCATGGTTGACCGGACGGCCCCCCGGTGCTCCATGATGACAAGGGGCATATACACAAGGAGAGAGGATCATGGCTCGAGAGCAGTGGACCTATGTTCTGGTGGGCGGCGGCCTGGCGTGTGCCCGAGCAGTCGAGGGGATTCGTGAGGTAGACCCGAAAGGCGCCATTCTCCTCGTGGCGGCGGAGAAGCGGCTTCCCTACCATCGGCCTCCACTCACCAAGGGGCTCCTCCTCGGCAAGAAAAAGCCTTCGGAGGTGTTCTGCAAGCCTCACGATTTTTACGAGAACACTCTCGTCCGCATCCTGACAGGGACGAGAGCGACCCGATTGGATCCCCAGGCAAGGGTCGTATCCCTCGAGGATGGAAGCGAGATCGGTTTCGAGCGGCTCTTGCTGGCGACCGGCAGCCGTGCCCGCACACTGTCGATCCCTGGTTCCGATCTCGAGGGTATCCAGACGATCCGCACACTGGACGACGCCCTGGCTCTGCTGGCCGCCATACCGCAGATCCGCACGGCAGTCGTTATAGGCGGCAGCTACATCGGCGCCGAGACCGCATCGGCCCTCGCCCAAAATGGGATCGAGACGACCATCCTCTTTCCCGAGGGCCGGCTCCTCGAGCGGCTCGTGGATGCAGAGTTCGGAGGGTATCTCCACCGGCTCTTCGAAGCCAGGGCGGTACGCATCCTGCCGGGCCGCACGCCATCGGCTTTTCTCGGGAAGGGCCGGATCGAGGCCGTCCTGACCGACCGTGGCGAGCGGATCGAGGCCGATCTCGCGGTACTGGGTGTGGGCGCCATCCTCAACGACGAACTCGCCAGGAAGGCCGGCCTCGAGCCGGGCACACGTGGGGGTGTCCGCGTCGACTCCAGGCTCCGGACGAGCGCCGAGGCAATCTACGCTGCGGGCGATATCGCCGAATACCCGGACGCTGTGTTCGAAAAGCACCTCAGACTGGAGCACTGGGATACGGCCTTTCGGCAGGGGAGGATCGCCGGGATGAACATGGCCGGAGCAGACCAGCCGTACGAGGCCCTGCCGCACTATTTCTCCACCCTGTTCGATCTCGGCTTCTCCGTGTGGGGCGATTTCTCGAAATGGGAGACCACCATCCGCACCGGCGAAATCGGCCGGGTCGGGTCATGGGTCATGTATCTGGAAGGCGGGAGGCTCTGTGGTATCCTCGCCTTCGACCCCGTAGATCACGATCAAGAGCGCGCTATCGAAACCCTGGTCAGGTCACGACCGGACCGGGGGAGGCTCCTCGAAGATCTGAAAAAACAAGGCATGAAACCGCTTTGAGAGCTCTATCTCTGCCTTCGAAAAATTCTGTTGACGCGGCCTTGCAATCGGCACTAGAATAAAATCGCAAACTGGCTTTGAGGCGACACGGTCGAAGTCCCGACAGCTATAGGACGACGAAACGTGGTTGCAAACGCGGCGCGAACCGTTCCTGGCCGCAAAGGTCGCGGGGGCCGCTCTCCCTGTTTGCTCCTCTCGCTCGCCTGCCTCGCACTGATGTGTCTGGCCGCATGCGCACCGGCCCGCCAGGCCCTGGAGGCCCGCACGACTGCTCCTTCTAATGATCCCGTGCTTACCACCATTCTTCGGGACCCGAGGCTCCAAGGCACTTCGGTGTCTGTGACACGGAAAGACGGTGCGCTCCATCTCACCGGGACTGTCCGATGTCTGGCGCAAAAGATCATCGCCGAAGAAGACGCCTATGGTGTCGAGGGGGTTGACAGTGTCGTCAACGAGATCTCCGTGCAGTCCTCAGGCTTGTCGGACGCCGAACTGGCTCGCTCTATCGTCGCCGCGATTCCCCCTCCCTGTCGCCGCAGGATCCAGGGCCTCGAGGTGAACGTTCGCGATATGAATGTGACACTGAACGGCCGGTGCAAGAAGGCGTGTTACAAGGATCTGGTTGCGACCGTTGCCGCATTCACGCCCGGCGTCAGATCCGTGGACAATCGCCTCAGGGTGGAGTCCTGTCCGGAAGGGATGAGCGCGACAGACATGCGGCTCTGCAGCACAGTGCGGGGCGTCCTGGAATCCCTGCCCTTTTCCACGCAGACCGTATCGGCCACGGTCAGGGCCGGCGTGGTGACGTTGAGCGGTCACCTCGACTCCTCCAAGGAAATCGAAATGGTCGAAAGCGCCGTTCGCACACTGCCTGGGGTGGCGGCCGTGAAGAACGACATTTCACTCTCACCATGGTTCTCTCTCGAAAATCCAACCTTGGAACCCCGGGCATCCTACTGAACTCCTCTGTCCCCGATCGGCTATCGAATGTCTCACACGCTCCTCCTCGAGTGCACGAGAGTACGATGCCTCTCGGCGCGGCGCGTGTGCGCTGCATGATGGTTCGCCGCGAGACCGGCCGCTCAGAACGAATCCTGCTCACCCTCCGGCTCGGGCATCCGGGGAGAGGAAGCTCTCCGGCGTGTGCTATGAGGCGCCTCACTCCCGGCAGTGGGGTTTGACGCGTTGCCGCGGGAAGTGATACAAGCACAAGAACGAAAAACGCGGCGCGATCCGCTACCCCCTATTGGAAGTGTGCCGCACCCCTACCGGAGGGGCACGACACGCACCTCCTAGAATGAGTGAAGAGGCCCTGCAGAACGAAAAGGGGAGCCGGCATGCGGCGGGGATCGCGTGCTGGATCCTCGGGGCTGGCGGGCGCCGCGCGCCGAGGGGCGCCGCCCACGGTTTCTCCGGCCGGATCGCGGAAGGGATCATAAAGCATGCTCGATGTAAAGTGGCTCAGGGAACATCTGGACAGCGCGGCCGAGAGACTCGCCACGCGGGGTGAGAAGGCGTCTCTCGAGGCCTTCAGGGCACTCGACCAGCGCAGGAGACACATCCTCAGGGAAGTCGAGGAACTCAAATGTCTCAGGAACCAGGTGTCCGACGAAATCGGCAGGATCAAGCGACAGGGAGGGGACGCTGAGGAGATGATCCTGCGCATGCGTTCCGTAGCCGCCAGGATCAAGGAACTCGACAGCGATCTCGCGGATGTAGAGGAAGAGTTCGACTCCCTCATGCTCCGCATCCCCAATATTCCCCACGAGTCTGTCCCCGTGGGAAAGGGGCCTGAGGAGAATGTCGTAGTCCGCTATTGGGGCGAACCGCCTGTGTTCGATTTCCCCCCTCGAAATCACTGGGACATCGGCGAGGATCTCGGCATCCTGGATTTCGGCCGGGCCAGCAAGATCGCAGGCGCTCGTTTCGCCTTGTACCGCGGCGCCGGCGCAGCGCTTGAGAGGGCCCTCATCAATTTCATGCTGGACCTGCACACCGAAAGGCACGGCTACCAGGAGGTGCTGCCCCCCTTCGTGGCGAACCGAAAGAGCTTTCTCAGTACCGGGAATCTGCCCAAGTTCGAAGACGATCTGTTTGCCTTGAGGGATACGGACTACTATCTCGTCCCCACTGCAGAGGTGCCTGTGACGAACATCCACCAGGAGGAGACCCTCGAGGAGGACGTGCTCCCTTTGAAGTATGTTGCCTACACGCCATGCTTCAGGAAGGAGGCAGGGGCAGCGGGGACCGAATCCCGGGGACTGATCCGGCAGCACCAGTTCAACAAGGTCGAACTCGTCAAGTTCGCAACCCCTGAAACCTCGTATCAGGAGCTGGAGTCACTGGTGCAGGATGCTGAAGAAGTGCTCAAGCAACTGGGCATCCATTACCGCGTGGTCGTATTGTGCACCGGGGATATGGGGTTCTCCTCGGCAAAGACCTACGACATCGAGGTGTGGCTGCCGGGGCAAGACGTCTATCGCGAGATATCTTCTTGCAGTAACTTCGAGGAATTCCAGGCACGCCGCGGAGGAATCCGCTACAGGCCCCGCGGCGGCAAGGCCAAAGCGCGGTATGTACACACGCTCAACGGGTCTGGGCTTGCCGTGGGGCGTACTGTCGTTGCCATTTTGGAAAACTACCAGCAGGCCGACGGGTCGGTGAGCATCCCCCCGGCCCTCAGGCCGTATCTCAAGGGCAGGGACCGCATCACAGGTCCTTGAGAAATGCCGCGCCGGAAACCGGCCAGGGAGTTCGGCCGCCCCCCAAATGAGCGATTACCCTGGTATGTAGCCGTGGGCTATCAGGTAATTCATGATCACGTCCACACACTCCTCCACGGACATCCTGTCAGTGTGAAGGTGGATCTCGGGATTGTCAGGGGGCTCGTAGGGAGCACTCACGCCGGTAAACTCTTTTATCAACCCTTGGCGGGCCTTTGCGTACGCACCCTTGGGGTCTCGGCGTTCGCAGACCTCCACAGGACAATCCACAAAGACCTCTATGAAGCTGTCATCTCCGCTCAGATTCCTCGCTGCCAGGCGATCCTTTTTATAGGGAGAGATGAACGCCGTCATGTTGATGATCCCGGCTTCGCGGAAGAGTTTTGCCACCTCGCCGAGCCTCCGTATGTTCTCTTCCCGGTCCTCAGGGGAAAAGCCGAGGTTCCTGTTGAGGCCGTGCCGGATGTTGTCGCCATCGAGGATAAAGGTATGATACCCTTTCTCGAAGAGGGCCTTCTCCAGGGCCACGGCGAGCGTGGACTTGCCAGAGGCAGACAAACCTGTGAACCATACGGTAAACCCTCGATGTCCGTTGGCGGCTTCTCTGTCTCCTCGCGTGACCGCTGGTTTGTGCCAGTGGATGTTGGTCGCTTTTTGCTCGGTCATGATGACGATCTCCCTGAAATGACTGGTCGCGCTTTTGAAGATACTATAACACTCTCATAGGAGTGTTGTCAACATGCCGAAAAACGTACGCAGGTCCTCCACCGCCAAAGTGACCATCAAGATCCCCCGCAACCTCTACAACCGACTCAAGGAGATCATCGAAAACTCCGGGTTCGACTCGGTGACGGATTTTACTGTCTTTGTGCTTCGGGATCTCGCGGCCATGAGTCCCTCGCGGCAAAGAGATCGTGACAGGAGAGATCAGGATTCGCTCACCGAGGAAGAGATTCAGGCGGTGAGAAAGAGACTCAAGAGCCTGGGATACTTTTGATTTCAGAAATGGCGCTGGATTACTGGCTGCACCGGGAGTCGATGAGAGTCGATGACAGGGCCTAAAGGCCACCCCCCGTCATCCTGCACGCGATGCGGAGGCCAGGAAACAGCAGGACCAGAGCCACTCCCCCCGTCATCCCGCACTTGATGCGGGATCCAGGAAGTGGCAGACCGATGACGCCTGTCAGCCTCGAGGCAAAGTAGAGGCCCTACGTAGCCGTGACTGGATCCCCGCTCTTCGGCGGGGATGACGAAAACGGGTGGCGGCGAGGCCGAAAAAGGTTGGCGGGGAGGACGGCCGTTCCCTGGCAGGCTGCCTCGTGGGGTCACCCGCTTTGGTGCGGCCCCTCGGTCACGCACGTAAAGAGCCTCTCCAGTCTTCCCTCGCGGAGCGCCCCGGAGACCAGCTCTATTTTTCTCTCGAGTTCTCCGGCGGAGGAGGCCCTCATGGTGAAGCTCAAGGCCGGTGTCTCGAACGTGGGGTCGTGGGAAACGTGGACCGTGGGTTCGATCCCTGCCTCCTTTCTCGCCCGTCTGAGACCCTCCTCCCATGCCTCGATGGTAGGAAACCGCTCCCTGCGAACCCTCGAAAAAAGACGATGCGCCCTGCGGCGAGGGGAGGCGTGTTCACTCACGATTTCCTCGAATCCTTTGGAACGGACATACACCCCGGGCTCGATCGCATTTCTGCGGGCCGTCTCCATGGCCCACGAGACGACCTGTCGGGCCTCGCTCGTATTGAGGCCACAACAAATTATCCACGAGAAGAACACACCCCGGCACTCTCTCGGGGCCTGCACGAGCAAGAACGCGTGGCCGATAGTAATCTTCCCCTCGGCCAAGGCATCCTTGATCTCCGGCTCGAGATCCAGAATCTCTCTGTACCTCGACCGCACAAGAGGATCCCGGGGAGGCGAAATCTCCTCCGAAAGTACGTCTTCGAGTCCCTTGTATACCTCGGGCGGCATCTCCTCGAGACGCCTGAAGAGCATCGCACGTTCCACCTCGTTGAACCCCCGGTAAAACCGGTTGTCCGTAATACTCCGCCTGAGGCACTCGAGGCTGCCGGCCTCCCCTCGGGCTAGGGTAAAGGCCGTGATCTCTTTCATCCCCGAACGCACCGCCGCCTCGATCCTTCTCGATCCGCACACGATCACATGCCCCCTGCCCCCTTCCGCCTCGAGCAGAAGCGGCGGATTGAGGATCCCCACGCACCGGATCGACTCCATGAGAGGGTCCAAGCTCGGCCGGTACGTGAAAACAAACTCTCGAGCCTCGGGCCCGGCCCTGATCACCTCAGAAAGGGCGACGGTACGAAGGCGCATCGCAGGAAACCCTCTCCAAGAGACGTGCCGCAAGGGAGCGAGCGGCCGACTCCCAGGTGAGAGAAGCGATATCCCGGTACGACCTCTCGATCCGGACCCCAGCCTCCAAGGGATCTTCGTACACCGTGCGCATCATCCGGCGAAGCGAGGCGATCGTAGGCCGCGCCATAACGGCCTCAGAAGAGCCGGTATCGTACTGGGCAGATCCAGCGGGCACTCTGTCGTAATCGACGAGAAACGAGTTTGCCTCGCTGCAGAAATCCATATGGCCGCCCCAGCCTGTCACCACGGTCGG
>Ga0272448_1002614_pt1 | contig 22283 bp, 17 predicted proteins | sample YNPCB0191_FD_202220 | JGI IMG/M metagenome (GOLD analysis project Ga0272448, IMG submission 202220) | Hot spring sediment microbial communities from Yellowstone National Park, WY, United States - YNP-CB-019-1 | ecosystem: Environmental > Aquatic > Thermal springs > Hot (42-90C) > Sediment... | reverse complement strand
ATCAATCCAGCTTTCCGGGACCGGACGTACCAGGCTGCTACGGGACAACGGTGGGGATCGTATCCCTGGGTATGGTGGGAAGGAGGGTCTGTCAACTCCTCCGGAACCTGGAGGTTCGAATCCTCGCGTACGACCCCTATGCGCGGCCGGAAGAGGCAAAGAGTCTGGGCGTAGACTCCCTATGTTCCCTGGAGGATCTGTTCCGTTTCTCCGATGTGGTTTCCCTCCATACCCCCCTGCTGCCGGAAACCGAGGGAATGATCCGCTACAACCACCTATCCCAATTGAAAGAGGGAGCGAGCTTTATCAATACCAGCAGGGGTGCCGTGGTGAACGAACCGGAACTGATCCGTTTCCTCCAGGAACGGCCCGATGTGCAGGCCGTTCTGGACGTAACCCATCCGGAGCCTCCCGAACCGGAGTCTCCCCTGTACGATCTGCCCAACGTGTTTCTCACCCCCCATCTGGCGGGATCTCTGGGAGGGGAATGCAGGAGGATGGCTCAGTTCATGGTGGAGGAACTGGATCGGTATCTGCGGGGAGAACCCCTGCGGTGGGAAATCACCAAAGAGAGATTCGCCATCCTGGCCTGAAAGGCCGCGCGGCGATAGAAGCAATCCTTCGGCATAGTGATATTAAGGAGTCTTTAGTAAACAAGAAAGGCCCCGGCAGGTTTTTAGGATTCGCTCCTTTTCCCGCCGGAGCCTGGGTGGCCTGAGCCTCTGTGGGTTTATCCTTAGCGCTTCATTAGAACGTGAAGTTCGGATCAAGAATCAAGCCGCCCCCCTCCTGAGGAGTGGAAAGGATCTTGGAATAGAGGGATGGGCTTATACGCACGGGTTTGTAAGTCACGGCTTCCCGTTGGATCTGCCGGCTGAAAGCCCGGAGATGATTTCGGGATCCTTTGGCCAGGTTCTGATACATGATCCGGATGTCCGTATTGTCGGTTTCTTTCAACACCCGATCCAGATCCGCCAGATCCAGCTCTTCGATCAGCATCCCTACCTTAAAGGCTTCCCCTATCGAGACGCTACCCTGTTGGGTCAGCTCCCTGTAGAGTTTGGCGAACTCCGGGTTGGTGAACACCCCGCGCGAGTTGGATCCCACAGGATCCGGGATTCCGTACTTGTCCAGGAGGACTTTCACGTAGGCCATGTGCGTCTCTTCACTTTCAGCGATGTTTAGGAAGGCCCGTGCATTGAACTTCTCTCCCAGAAAGAAGTAAACATCGCGGGCAAGTTTCTCTTCTTCCCGCAGGTACAGTAAACCTTCTTTCTCCTGGGGAGAAAGGGGCTGCTTCGGCAGTTTACCCATTTCCTGAGCGAAGAGAGCATCCGAGTCCACGGTATTCGCTCCTGCGCTGGAAGACCCCCCATTTCCCTGATTCCCTCTTCCCCGTTGTTCCGTAGAGCCAGAAGCAAAGAGGAGTGTGGCGCCCATCAAGAGGAACACTGTAAGCAGAATCACTGTTCTTTTCAAATCTTTTCTCCTATATAAAAACGTTTATATAAATATGAGCAAATATCATACCAAGAATATGTATCCCATAGGCTGTAATTCGAGTTTTTTAGGGATTGGAGTGAGAAATTAGTTCCCATATAAATTGGCCCGGGCGAAATAGTGGGTATTAATTTTTTTATAGAGGGAACAAGAGTGTGCCGGCACTTCGAGTGGCAATTGAGCGTCTTTCGATCTACAATAGAGGTATGAAACACTATCAAAAGGTCCTTTTCATCGATGCCTCAACCGGTTTCTACCGTATGAAGCAGTATTCCCTGGATGAGTACTTTGGGCCCGTAGACTTGGGTTTGCACCTTTCAGGCAGACTCTGGTGTGTAAACATCGGTACAGGGCTACTGGCAGGTTCTATCCTGCCGGGGTCCAACCGTCTCTTCATCAATGGGTTTTCCCCCTGCTGGAGGGGGTTCTTCATCTCCAGCATGGGAGGCGCAGGGCTGGTGTTCGACAACCTGGGAATCAACATGATCTCCATATTGAATAAGGCATGTACTCCTTCCATTTTATACCTCAATCGAAACCACGGGGAAGAGGTAACGGTGGAACTGATCCCTGTGAATATCCATGAGGTGTGGAAGGATGGGCGGGGAGGGGCGTACGGACTCATGGACTACGCCCTAAAGCAGTGCGGACCCCGGTACCAGGGGAGCTACCAGGCATTGGCGGTGGGCCCTGCGGCACTGGCGTGTGATTTCGCAGGCCTCCTCTCGGCTCCGGTAAAAGACGGCGAGGCTACGGAAGTGGATGTGTGGGCAGGCCGGGGCGGGTTCGGTACGAAACTATTGGCTGATCACGGGATTGCAGCCATCGTGTACGGTGGAACGGTGATCGACGAGGATTTCCGGGATCGAAAGGTGGCGGACGCCTGGTTCGAAGAGAAGTACAAACAGAAGCTGGCGGTGAAGGATTTCGAGGCTACCACCAAATACCGATTCGATCCGAAGTTCCAGACAGGGGGAACCTTTGGGGTGAACTATGCCACCCTCGGGGGCAGGATCCTCGCGTTCAACTACCGAACCATCCACTGGACCGAAGAAGAACGGCTGGCACTGCATGAGCGCTTCATCCTGGGGCACTACCTGAAACAGTTCAACGAGGAAATCATCCAGCCCAAGAGACAGCATACCTGCGGGGAGCCCTGTTCCGCAGTGTGCAAGAAGACCTACAAGGAGTACAAGAAGGACTATGAGCCATACCAGACTCTAGGTCCCCTCTGCGGCATTTTCGATCAGCGGGCAGCGGAGAAACTGAACAGGAAGTCGGATGCCTCGGGGTTCGACGCCATTTCGGTCGGCGGGGTTTTGGCTTGGTTGATGGACTGCCTCGACACGGGAGCACTGGCCCCGGAGGAACTCGGGGTAACCCGGATGCCGCATTGGGATGTCCAGAGGTTCGACGTGGTGAAAGATTCTATGCACAATGCCGAGCTGGGTTGCGAGCTGATCGATTCGATTCTGGAAAAGCGGGGGATAGTGGATTTTTCCGAGGGAGTGCGGAAGTGGGGCAGGAAAGTGCGGCGCATGAAGGGAGTCCGCATTCTCGATACCTTCGTGCATACTGCCAACGGTCGAAAGGGTTGGATGGTACCCAACCAGTACTGGACTCCGGGAGTCCTTGCCCCTATGGCGATCATGGGCAAGTACTACATGCACTACGGGCCGGAGTTTCACCCACCCCGAAAGTTGGGTCAGATCTGTGCGGAACGACTCAAGAAGGAACTGATCATGGACAACGGAGGGATCTGCCGTTTCCATCGGGGGTGGGCGGAGGAGATGATCGGAGAGATCTTCCAGGCCCTCTACGGGAAGGGAGAGGCGTACCTGGGGGCGATCTCGGTGGCTGCCAGTCGCATCAACTCCCGCAATGCAAGTATCTACTGGGAGAGCGAACGGAACATAGACTTCGTGCAGAGTTTCCTGGAGCGGGTCCTTACGGTAGAAAAGAAGGAAAATCCGGATCTACGCTACTGGGTAGAGCAGTTCCAGAAGGACAGGCATGAGGCTGCCCTGCAGTACTGGTTCGAAGTCCGGAAAGGAATCGATGAATCGTTGAGAGATTTTCTCTAGACTGCACAAAAATTACAAGAAAAAGATTGCCATCTTGTCCCGTTTATAGTTAAATACTTGCATGAAAGGTTTTTTTAACAAGGTCCTCCACATTGATCTGACGCACAAATCCTACACCTATGAATCCATCCCAGATGCGGTGTTGGAAAAGTACCTCGGCGGTAAGGGGTTGGGAACGTATCTATTGTACCATCGCAATCCCGTGGGAGTGGATCCCTTTTCCCCGGAAAACCTGTTCATCATAGACGTGGGCCCTGCCACGGGAACCCGAATCTGGAGCCAGTCCCGCTTCGGTGTGGTCTCCAAAAGTCCTGCTACCGGTGGATACGGGGAATCCTACTGCGGGGGGACTCTCGCTCCGCAGATCAAGGGATGCGGGGTGGATGCGGTACTTCTTTCCGGTAAGGCAGACCGGCTGACTTTCCTGATCGTAACGGAACAGGGAGTTTCCTTTCAGGATGCCTCCCCCATGGCGGGGAAGGAATCCTACGAAACGGAAGATTACCTTCTTTCCCTCTCTCCAGCCGGTGCCAAGGCTATGGTGATCGGTCCCGCAGGGGAAAATCGCGTACTCTGCGCCTGTATCAAACACGACAAGTACCGGAGTCTGGGCCGGGGAGGCTTGGGTGCGGTTCTGGGTTCGAAGAATGTCAAGGGGATTTCCTTCCATGGCACGAAAAAGGTAGAGGTAGCGGATGAGGGGCTTCTCCTGGAACTGAACCGTATCGTAGCCCAGAAAGGAAACCAGTCACCCGTTACCAAGAACTACCAGAACTACGGGACCCCCATGCAAGTAGCGGCCACCAACGCAGCCAAGTGTTTCCCCACCCGCTACTGGAAGGCTGGGCATTTCGAGAAATGGGAAAACCTTTCGGCCGATTACATGCGAAGCCATTTCGAAATCACTCATCATCCCTGCCCCAACTGCTTCCTCAAGTGCACCCGTACTTCCCGGCTGAAAACCGGTCGGCATGCAGGACTCACCATCGACGGGCCAGAGTTCGAGACCATCTATGCCCTGGGCGGGTTGAATGCGTTGGAGAGTCTGGAGGAGGTCGTGTGGCTCAATGACCTTTGCGACCGCCTAGGGCTCGATACGATGACAGCAGGGAACCTTTCCGCCTTCACCATCGAGGCGTTCAAGGCAGGGAAGACGGATTTTCAGATCGACTACAACCAGCCGGACCGGATGGCGGAGCTGTTCCGATTGATCGCCCAGAGAGAGGGAGTGGGAGAAATCCTTGCGCAGGGAATCCGGTACGCCGCCCGGGCCTGGGGGCTCGAGGACATAGCCATTCATGTGAAAGGGTTGGAACCGGCCGGGTTCGATCCCCGGGTATTGAAGGGGATGGGGCTGGCCTACGCGGTATCGGTACGGGGAGCCTGCCACCTTCGGGCTACCTTCTACAAGGCGGAACTTTCGGGCCAGATCGATCCTTCCCAGATAGAGGGAAAGGCGAAACTCTTCATAGATTACGAAGACCGTGCTGCCCTGTTCGATTCCATGATTCTCTGCCGGTTCTTCCGAGATTTCTTCCTCTGGGACGAACTATCGATGCTCATCAAAGGAACCACCGGGATGGATCTGGACAAAGAGCAGCTGGAAAGAATCGCCAACCGCATCATCCAACTGGCTCGCTCGTACAATACGCGGGAAGGTCTTGGGCCGGAGACAGACACCCTTCCCCAAAGATTTTTCCGGGAGCCAACCAAAGAAGGTGCGGCTCTTCGGGAAGAGGAACTGCAGTACATGCTGAAGGAGTACAATACCATCCGCCGATCCCGGGAGAAGGGGGAGTAAGTTTTCCTTATTTTGTAATCCCTTGTCTTGCGCTTTTCAACGAAGGGGTGGATACTATTCCTGAAAACCTTTATTAGTACCCCGAAGCTTGTGGGGAAGGAGGTAGGAGATGCGTGGAAGTGAAAGGATAAAATATCTTTCACTGGCTTTTTGTTTCCTCTTCGTTACCACACTGCCCTTTGCGGCAGGAAGAAAGGAAGAGATTCGGTGGCCCGACCCGGAGAAAACCATTACGATGGTGGTTCCCTTTGCAGCCGGAGGGGGAACGGATCTGATATTCCGGGCTTTAGTGGAAGAGTTCAAGAAGCAGGTGCCCTGTAATGTGGTAATCAGCAACATCGGGGGTGCGGGGAGCGCTACCGGAACGAACGAAGTCCTTCGATTGCCCGCAGACGGATACACCTTGCTCGCTTCTGGTACTCATACAGTGGCAGCGACCCTCCAGGGGCTTACCGAGGGAGCTTTCCAGATCGAGGGGATCATTGGGTTGAATTGGGACCCCTTCATCGTGGCCACCCAGGTAAATAAACCTTGGAAAAGTTTCCAGGAATTGGTAGCCGCGGCAAAGGCAAAACCAAAATCCATCTCTTTAGGGAACGCGGGGATGGGGGGAGCCACTGGGGTTGCCTCCATTGGAATTAATCAGGCCTTTGGGGGGGTGTTCAATGTGACTCCCTTCGGTGGGGGCGCGGATCTACTTGCAGCGGTTTTGGGAGGGCATTGTGATGTGGGGATCTTTTCCCAGACAGAGGTAGTGGCAAACAAGAATATGCTGAGACCCCTGGTGGTTCTCTACGAGAAGCGAAGCATCATTCCCGATTTGAGCGGGGTGCCCACTCTCCCGGAAGCGGGGTTCCCCAATGTGAAGATTCCCGCAGGTTCCTACAGGTCCGTGTCAGTGAAAAAGGGTACACCCCCTGAGGTTAAACAAGTTCTCGCCCAGGCATTCAAGAAGGCCTTCGATTCGCCCGCCTTCCAGGAGTACATGAAAAAGAACGGACTGATCCCGGCTTTTACCTTGCTGGGCGATACAGATGCCTACTTCGAAGAACTCAAACAGATGTATATCCCCATATTAAAAGAAGCGGGACTGCTGAAACGCTAGGTGCGGGGAATCCCCCTCTATGGAACGAGCAGGTAACGGGAGAAACCTTTGGGGAGCCGCAGGAATGGTCTTGGCGGCTTCCCTCCTGATTTTCTATTCCCTCACCCTCGAACAGAGGCGCATGATAGGGGATGAACTAGCGCACGATCCTGGATCGAGGGCTTTACCCCTGGGAAGCGGTTTGGTGATGCTCATCGCAGGTCTCTACGACCTGGGGAAACGACTGCGAACGCCCAAGAAGCAGGAACGCACAAAAGCCTCCCGTACTGAGGGGAACCTTTTCTGGGGAACCCTTGTAGGATCCATCCTGTACCTCTTCCTGCTGGAACGGGTAGGATTCTTGATCCTCACCACCCTGTTTCTCTACCTACTCTTTTTCTTCTATAACAAAGAAGCAGAGAAAGGAAAGGGGGCGGAGAATACTATGAAAGCAGGGCAAAGGGGGGAAGGGGGTAAACGCCCGGAAGCGGAGAAGGATACACCTCTCCTGCCCCATACTCAGACAGGTTTGGCAGCCGGGGTCCTGGCATGTGTCCTGGTAGCCCTATGCTATATAGCTGGCAGGATCGTCTCTCGAGAGCTTTTCTACTGGGGAAGAGCCATGGGAAGTCCGTTGTTGGCTTCTAGAACGGTTTCTGTGCTGGTGTTCCTTCTGACGAGTGGAAGCATCTATCTGGGAGCCTTGTTGATCGGACGAAGGATCGCTTTCTTTAAGGTTCGTTCGGTGGAATGGAGCGTGGCTCTTTCTGTGGGAACCGCGTTAGTCCTTTTCATCGTATTTCGGATGATCTTTCGGGTCGCTTTGCCCCTAGGGATACTGGATCTGTAGTATATGGAAGCATTCCTTATAGCTTTAGAGCAAGTACTATCACTGGAAACGATCCTATGGGTTGCCGTAGGCGAGGTGTTGGGGATCATCATCGGGGCGCTGCCGGGACTTACGGCCACCATGGGTATAGCTTTGCTTCTACCGTTGAGTTTTCAACTTCCCTTTGCTTCGGGTTTCGGGATGCTGCTGGCTGTCTACTGCGGAGCGGTGTCTGGAGCTTCCATCCCTGCGATCCTCGTTGGAATTCCAGGAAACCCCAATGCGCTGGCCACCGTGTACGACGGTACTCTGATGACGGCGAAGGGGCAGGCAAGCCTTGCCCTGGGAAGCGCAGTTCTTGCTTCATTCATTGGCGGGATTCTGAGTTTGTTGGTCTTAGTTCTATTCGCTCCTCTCGTAGCCCGGTTCACCCTGATGTTCGGACCGGCCGAAAAGGCTGCCCTCGCGTTGGTGGGTTTGGCGATCATCGCATCGATTTCAGGGGACGAACTTGCCAAGGGTATCGCTACAGGAGCGTTAGGGTTGGCCATTGCCAGTTTTGGGGTAGACCCCTTCACCAATTCCCTTCGTATCCCTTTCCCGGAGGTATTTCGAGAAACTCCCCTGGCTACGGGAGTAGGATTGATTCCCGTACTGATCGGGTTGTACGGGGTTTCTCAGGTATTCGCTGACCTCCCGAGACTCTCCACGACTCCCGGGGAGGTAACTCTTCAAAAGTTTACGGAACGGTTCCCTTCTTTCAGAAAACTTCGAAGCATGTGGAGAATCATCCTGGAATCCACGGGGGTGGGGACGCTGATTGGAGCGATTCCCGGGACGGGCGCCTCGATTGCCGTATTCATCGCGTATGATCGGGCAAAGAAGATCACCGCATCGGGAAAACATGGATTGGAACCTGTGGGCACAGGATGTGTGGAGGGAGTGTTTGCACCAGAGGTAGCCAACAATGCGGTTACGGGGGGAGCCTTGATACCTACCCTCGCGTTGGGTATTCCGGGAGACTCCTCCACCGCTGTACTGTTGGGAGCTCTCCTGATCAAGGGGGTGGTACCCGGATATCAGTTGTTCCAGCAAAAGATGCATCTGGTGTATGCAGTCTTCCTCACCCTTTTTCTAGCAAATCTCTTCATGTTTCTCTTTCAATTGAAGGGGATCCGATGGTTCGCTCAGGTGATCAGGATTCCCCTTGCCTACCTGTTGCCTATTGTGCTGATCCTTTCCCTCATTGGAGCGTATGCGGTCTCGGGGCAGGGATTTACCACGGCCGTCTACGATACGGCTATTTGCCTTCTCTTTGGCTTGATTGGGTATCTGCTGAAAAAAGGCAGATACCCAGTGGCTCCCCTGGTCCTGGGGGTGATTCTGGGAGGTATGCTGGAAGAGAACTTTAGAAGGGCGGTGAAACTAGCGCAGGGGAATTACCTTGTGTTCTTTACCAAACCGATCGCATTGACGTTCATCCTCCTGGCTGTGTTCTCGGTAATTCTTTCCCTGATCCAGAAAGGAAGAGCGTCTAAGACGAGGCAACCGATGAAGCCGAACCTGCCGTGAGGCCTGCACGTATGGAGATCGTTTTCCTGGGTACCAGTGGCTCGATTCCTGCCCAGGCGAGCGGGAATGTATCTTTCGTTATCCGGATCGGTGAGGGCTCCCTCCTGGTGGATGTTTCGGGGAATCCCGTCCAATCCCTCTTGAAAGTGGGGATAGATCCCCTGGCCCTCGATGCCCTCGTGCTCACCCATGCCCATACCGACCATCTCTATGCCCTTCCTTCCCTATTCCATGCCCTGTGGATGATGCACCGGAGGAAGGCCTTGACCCTATTCGCCAATCCTCATACAGAGCAGAAGGCAAGGGAACTCCTCAGAGTGTTCGGCCTGGAAGAACGACCGGGATTGTTTCCCTATCGCTTCATCTCCCTACCTCCGGAGCCCATCAGTATGTCATTTCCACTGGATAACGATGCAGGGCTTGTGCCTGAGGCTACTAGACCAGAGCTGCTTTTTTTCCCTGTACTCCATTCTGTTCCAACCCACGGGTTTTTACTTAGGGCTCTGGGAAGGGGGATTCTCTACACCTCGGACACCGCTCCCCTTCCTGCCTGGGTAGCGGATACAGTGGATGTACTGATCCATGAGGCCTCGGGGGAAGAAAAGGATGAGGAGAGCTTGAATCTCGGTGGTCATTCCTCTGGAAGGCAAGCAGGGGCGGCAGCGATGCAACTCCACGCTCGAGAGCTCTTTTTATGTCACCTTCCTGCAGAACCGGAAAAGACAAAGGCCATTGGAAGGGATGCCCGCCGGGGGATACGGGAATCGGGATCCCGCACTATCATTCGGATTCCCTTACCCTTCCGATGGTATGACATATTTACCCTTCCTTGAAAGGGGGTTATACTTCTAGGTAAAGATTACCAGGAAGGTATACTATGAGAATTGGATACGGAGAAATTCTTTTAGTGTTGGGGTTGTTCCTCCTTCTGTTCGGTGCCCCTAAGCTTCCGGAACTAGCTCAGTCCCTGGGGAAAGCCTTCAAGGCTTTCCGAAAGGAGATCCGGGATCTGCGGGAAGAAGTAGAGATAGAGAAAGAACCGAAGGACAAGCTCTAGACTGTGGACCCAAGGCACGAACCTCAGAAGCACGAAATGCGATTCCTCGATCATTTGGAAGTGTTGCGGAGGAAAATCCTCGTTGCGTTTGCCGTGTTCTTCCTACTTCTAATTCTGTTTCTCTTGTGGCCCCCTCTCCAACTCTTCCTCGCGCCCATCCAGAGCATTCCCATTACCCTTGTCTCCCTAAGGCCTCAGGAAAAGTTCATGGCCTACCTGAAGGCGTCAGGATACGGTGCTTTGCTAGGCTCTTTACCCGTGGTTATTTTACAGGTGGGAAGTTTCGTGTACCCTGCCCTGAGGGGAAAGGAACGTCCCATCTTCATCGGTATTGTGGCAGGAATGCTCATCCTCTTCTTGGGAGGGGCTTTCTTTGCATACCGGTTCCTTCTTCCTTTCATATGCACCTTCTTCTATTCATTCAGTCCCGACGACGGCATCCTTTCGTACTGGAGCATCGAGTCTTATGTGGATCTGGCCTTCATTACCATTCTCGTACTCTCTTTTGTGTTTCAGACCCCCCTATTTCTGCTGTTCCTTTTGAAGGTGGGGATTCTGCGGCTAAATACTCTGAAGCGGTACCGAAGACACGTGATTATAGGAATCTTCCTCTTGGCAGCCATCATTACTCCCCCCGATGTGTTTTCTCAGGTGGTTGTGGGAGGAATCCTGTACCTTCTCTTTGAAGCGACCTTGTTTCTGGGAAAATGGATCGTAGGACCAGGAGGATCCCATGGATAGAAGGGAGTTCTTGAAGAAATGTGTAGCCTACGGGACTGCGGCTGTGGGAGCGACCCTGTTGCGACCGGTAGAAAGAATTCTGGCAGCTCCTTTGGATGCGGCACCTGATCTTGTGGCGGTGATGGGTGGTAGGCCGGCCGAACTCTTCGATGCGGGAATCGCTGCCCTGGGAGGCATGCGAGCCTTCGTGAAAAGCGGCCAGACAGTGGCCATCAAGCCGAACATTTCCTGGAGCGCTCCTCCAGAACGGGGGGCTACCACGAATCCGGAACTGATCCGAAGGATCGTGGAGCACTGCAGGGAGGCAGGGGCGAAACGGGTGTACGTATTCGACAATACCATCAGCTCTTGGCAAACCTGTTATCGGGAAACGGGAGCGGAGGCGGCAGCCAAAGCTGCGGGAGCTCATATGGCACCGGCGCATTCCACTGGCTACTACCATAAGGCGGTGATTCCAGGATCAAAAGTGCTAAGGGAGGCTTTGGTCCACGAGCTGGTGTTGGAGGCGGATGTTCTGATCAATGTCCCCATACTCAAGCACCATTCCAGCACCCGGATGACCGCGGCATTGAAGAACCTGATGGGGGTAGTGTGGGACAGACAGTTCTACCACTACTCGGGGCTGAGCCAGTGTATTGCCGAGTTCCCACTGCTGCGAAAACCTACCCTGAACGTTATCGATGCCTACACGGTGATGACCAGCGGGGGACCCCAGGGTAGTTCCTACCGGGCAGCCCTGGAACTTCGCAAAATGCAGATCCTTTCCGCTGACATCGTGGCAGCCGATGCGGCAGCTTCCAGGGTTCTGGGGCATGCACCGGAGGATATCCAGTACATTCCCCTCGCTTCCGATCTTCGTCTTGGCCGGAAAGACCTCAGCACCTTGAAGATCCAGCGGATTACCCTGTAGAAGGGAGAGAAACGGCCTGCTCCAGACAAAGTGTGAAAAAAAGGGGAAAGGTTCACCACGAGCAGAGTACGCAGGTAGTAAAAGGCCTGGTAGGATCTAATGAAGAAGAGCATACGGGGGCATAAGATTTCCCAGCGTAGAAGTGCACCAGGTGCGATTCACCTCGGAGGGATCCGCCGAATCCTGGGAATGGTGTTCCTCCTCTTGTTTACCTATGGATTTCTCGGTTGGGGCCCCGTGTCCCGGACTCTGGCCTCGTTTCTTTCCAGGATCCAACTGGGACCTGTCTTTCTTGAAATAGCGGAAGGGGGCTTCGGGGGTAGGGCGTTTCTTGTCGCGATCCTGATACTGGGGAGCACGGCCCTCTTCGGCCGTTGGTACTGTGCCTTCCTCTGTCCTTTGGGAACGGTACAACAATGGGTAAGCCCCAGGCGGATGGTGCAAGGGGGAAGGCTTTTCCGAAACTCCCCAGTCGATACATGGGTCCGATACGGAACCGTGGGACTTGTGGCGGCTCTCCTAGCAGGAAAGAGTGCGGCGGGGTGGGGAATAGCCCCTATAGGGTTAAATCTATTGGACCCCTACGGTCTTTGGGGGCGGATCCTTCGGGACCTAATTTTTCCCCTCCTGGTGTTCCTAAACTGGCTCTTGTTCCAGGTGGGCCGGGTATTCGAGTTGTATGTGCCTCTTTTTTCTTACAATCCCGATCTTCCTGTATTTTTCGCTACCCTCCTTGTAGGGGGTTCCTGGATCGTATTGAGCAGGAAAAGCGGCCGGGTGTACTGCGGCTCCCTCTGTCCTGTGGGAACCTTCCTCGGCTTGTGCGGACGGGCTTCCCTTTACCGGATCCAGATCGAACCGAAGGATTGTACCCGCTGCGGCATCTGTGTGACCGTCTGTCCCACAGGGGCTCTGAGAAAAGGGCAATCCGGAGGAGTTCTCTTCGACGTAGACCGGTGCGTTCTCTGCATGAATTGCATCGAAGCCTGTCCCAATGGGGCTCTCCGGTATGGGGGAGTGAATCGGGAAGAGAAAGCCCTTTCTCTCACCCTACATCTTCGGAAGGACAGGCAGTTGGACGAAAAGCCCGCCGCCCCTCTCCATTCTCGGCGGGAGTTTTTAGGCAAATTGGCTCGTCTTTCCTCGGGTCTGGTTGCTTACTTTTCCCTCTCTGCCTTGGGAGGAGCAATTACCTATGGACTTGCTCCTGCACAATTCCTCCTGCGTAAACGCGGCCTGGGACCTTCGGGCAAGCCGAACCTCCCCTCCACCCCTCCAGGATCGCTGGGAATCGATCGATTCGCCTCCCTCTGTATTTCCTGTCACCTCTGTGTGTCCCATTGCCCCACGGGGGTTCTTTCCCCCTCCCTCGTCGAGTATGGAATGAAAGGGCTGTTCCAGCCGGTGATGGACTACAAGCGGGGATTCTGCGAGTACGAGTGTACCCGGTGTGGGGAGGTATGTCCTACGGGCGCTATTCTCCCCCTTTCGGTAGAAGCGAAGAAACGAGTACAGATCGGACGGGTAAAGTTCGAACAGGAACGCTGTGTGGTGATCACCCAGGGTACGATCTGTGGAGCCTGTGCGGAAGTGTGCCCTACCCACGCGGTAGGAATGGTCCCTTACAGGAATGGGCTGGACATTCCAGCCACAGACAATGCCCTCTGTGTGGGATGCGGGAGCTGTGAACATGCCTGCCCAGTTCCCCAGAAGGCGATCTTCGTGGAGGGACTGGCTGTCCACGGGACGGCAGAGGTACGGAAGCCTTTGCACACACTTCCCCGCGAGCCGGTAAAGAAGGAGTTTCCCTTCTGAGTCAGTTTTTCTGCGTCAGTTTTCGGGATCGACAACCGAAGGACACTACGACCAAATTATTGAAAGACTATCCGTTGCGAAAGGCGGGAAATCGACGCATAATAGTACCATGGAACTAGATAAAGCCATCTTCGGTCGCCGGAGTATCCGGCGGTTTACGGCAAGGCCAATTCCTGAAGAATCGATCGAAAAGATCCTAGCTTCGGGGTTTGCCGCTCCTTCGGCCAGCAATAAAGAGCCATGGGAGTTCATCGTGGTTACGGAACGATCTCTCCTCGATGAAGTGCCCTCCTACCACCAGTACGCTGCCATGCTTCGGGAGGCCCCTGTGGGAATCGTGTGCTGCGGAAACACGAAGTACGAGAATCGCATCGACTACCTCCAGCAGGATGTTGCGGCAGCCATCCAGAACATGCTCCTCACTATCCACGATCTAGGATTAGGGGGTGTCTGGTTGGGTGTATACCCTGTGAAAGAACGGGTAGCGGGGGTTCGGAAGACTTTTAGCATTCCCGAAGAGGTGATCCCTGTAGGGATTATCGCCTTAGGATTCCCCGCAGAGAACAAGAGTCCGCATACTCCTACGCTTCTGGAGGGAAGGGTCCACAAGAATAGGTATGCCCTATAGAAGTGGCAAACGAATCTTTTCTCTCTTTGTTCCTACCTCTGCCATTGCAGCAGTCTCTATTATCCTTTCTACCCTCATTCTCTCGATGCTGTACATCAGGCAGTTTAGTTACATCATCGAAGTGCAGGAGGAAGAACGAATCCGGGGAGCTATTCAACTGTTTTCCCAGATCCATTTTGGAAGCGTTCCAGCCTTTCTTTCCATCATGGAAGAGGGACCTGTACAGGATTTCCTGTTTGGAAGGAAAAGTCTAAAGGAACGTGCCTTACAGGCGTTGAAAGTGCTGGATCGTTCGTTGATGAATAACGAACTGATCGACTCGATCTATCTGTACAGCACGGTCTCCGGTATCCTTTCTACTCGGGCAGGTCTGGAACTGGAGGAACTGACAGACCCTACCCTGCCTAGCTTCCTCGAACATGTGGGGAATGTGGGATTCCCTCTCTACAAACTTCGTAGGGTGATTGTACGGGGTGAACTCGCGCCTCGCAATTTTTTTACCATAACCTTTGGATCTATCAGTCCGTCTCCCCATCGAATCGGGTATGCCCTGGTGGTAAACCTTTCGGAACGAAAGATCCGGAAGGCCTTATGGGGACAAACGGTATCTTCTCAAATGTACATACTGGATGGGGAAGGAAGATTCCTTTCCCATCCGGAACCATCCTTCTTCGGTGCTCATGTTAAGGAGGATCCTCGATTTGGCTCCCTCATCCAGGATCAAGATGATAGGGGGGTGCGGAGAGTGAAGGATGAACACGGGAAGCATTGGATCGCCACCTGGGTCGATCATCCAGAGATTCATTGGCGATTCGTTACCCTTGCTTCAGAGGATACTCTCTTTGGACCCATATACAGGGTTCGTAACTGGGCAGTACTGGCATCGGTAGGGGTACTGGCCTTTGCGATTCTCGGCTCCTATCTGATTTCCTTACAGATCAATCGGAAACTACAGCGAAAGCAAATGATCTTAGAATTTCTCCGGGAAGAGGTTCACCAGGATGGGAATGGGGTAGAGGGAGAGGTGTTCCATCGGACTTTTCTAGGTCGATGGAGGAAGCCCTTGGCGATAGCAATAGGGGTGTGGGATGGGATAGCCGCAGAGGGGAAGGATAGAGAACCGCTTCCCTTTGTAGAGATAGTAGAAGAAGGGCTAAAAAAAGAAAGAATCGAAGCGGTAGAAGTGATTGAATTGGGGGATCGAGCAGTTTTGATCTACTGTATGTTTCAGGAAAAACCTGAAATCGTTTTCAGTAAATTGAAGGAAACTCTACGGCAAGGGTATGGAATTGAGTATGGTGGCTTCTATATTGATCGGAGTCTAGGGGCAGGGGAGCTTCCCGAAGGTTATACCTGTCTTCACTCCGCGTTTCGAACCGACTACCTGCGAAAAAGGGGGGAACTCTTACCTGTCTCCTGCGGGGAACCCCGGAAGGTCATGGCGGAAGAAATGGAAAGCTTCGACGGCCAGGCTTCCAGAGCTTCCCCCCTGGATCTGAAAGAACTGGAACAAGCTTTCAGAACGGGAAATCCCACCGAAGCGAAGAAGGCCCTATCAGAAATAGGAGAATGTCTCCGCAGGGCAAAGGATCCAGATCTATTCCGTTACATCCGGACGGCCATTGGGTACCGGCTTCCGGAGATCTTGCACGAGGATGCGGAACTCATCCTTCCGGGCGGAGTGAAAGGATTTCGTGCTGCCCTTGCCGGGATAGACCATCTGGATGATCTGTGTGGGTACTTAGGCTCGGTGGTGGAACGGTTACAGGAAAGGTCTTCCATCCATCAGGGTCGAAAGAAGGTAGAGCTGGTGAAACGGGTAAAGACTCTGATCGACCAGAACCTTTCGGACCGCTCCCTGGGAACGGAAAAGATCGCATCGGAGGTTGGGCTGTCTGCGGGATACTTGCGGGAGCTGTTCAAGAACGCGGAAGGCGTTTCTCTCCTGGAGTACATGGGTAGGAAAAGATTGGAAGTGGCTAAGAATCTCTTGCAAACCACTGACTTACCGGTTCGAGAGGTGTGCGACCGCGCAGGGTTCTTGAATTATTCCTACTTCATCACGTACTTCAAGAAAAATACAGGGTATACTCCCAAAGAGTACCGCGACAATCTCCGGCAGGGAAGCGTCTAGTCAGGGATACAGTTCCTAAGAAATCAGTAGTCCGTTCCATCCAAAGAAGTCCATATTTTACAATCGAGGAATCCTTCGAATTCGAAACTTCTTTGCATTTTCAAGGTATCCCTTTTGAAGGAATAGGGGGTTCAATGGAGGAAACGGCACAGGGGTGTCGGAATCAATTTCAATGCAGGAGGTTTCTATGAAACGTACGGTATGGATCCTGGCTGCGTGCTTCCTTGTAGTTTCCGGGATATGGGCAGGAGGCAAGACCGAGGGGACCGCCCCCCAGAAGAGTGGACCTGTAACGATTATCTATTACCTATGGGATGATCCTTCCTTAAAGCCGGTGGTGGATGCCTTCAATGCGGCCCAGAAGGATATCGTGGTGGATGCTCGCTATATCCCTTCTCCCGATTATGAGACAAAGATCACAACATTGCTTACCGCTCATGCGGAGATGGATGCCTACATGCAGAAGCGGCAATCCGATATGTTCGCTCACTATGGGAACGGGTTCATCGAACCGCTGGATGCCTATCTGGCAAAGCCCGGGGTGAATCGGGAGGCGGTGGATTCTTACAGGGATGCAGTAACGATCGATGGAAAGGTAGTAGCCTTTCCTTGGAGGGGAGCCGCCTATTATACGTACTACAATAAAAAGATCTTCGAAAAAGCGGGCATTCCTACTCCTGATGTGTATGTGAAGGAAGGCACATGGACCTGGGACAAGTATGCAGAGGTGGCAAAGAAACTCTCTTCGGGGGATGGGGCGATCTATGGAACCACCGTCTATTTCTGGGGATCGAACCAACTCTTCATGGAATCCCAGAGGCTAAAACCCATTATCGATTCGAAGGGAAAGATAGATTATGATGACCAGATATATCGATGGTTCAAGCTTCGCAAGTCTTTAGAAGAGGCAAAGGCCATGTGGCCTCTGATCGATATGAAGGTCACCAAGACCCATTACTCGAAACAATTCTACGATGGGAAAGTAGGGATGCTTCTCATCGGAGAGTGGTTCCCTGGATTCATGCTTTCCGGCCGGGATCAGAATCTCCTGAAAGGGTTTACCTGGAATGATTGGGGAGTAACCCGTCTACCCTGCGATTCAAAAACCTACGTAACCCAGGGAAACCCGACGTTCAACCACGTAACCGCCTATGCGCAGAAGAAGGATGCAGCCTTCAAGTTCATCGCCTGGATGGGCGGACCAGAAGGTGCCCAGATTGCAGCGAAAGCGGGGGTGTTGCCTGCAACCATTACTCCCGAAGTGAAACAGATCCTCTCCAAGGCGATTCCTGATCCGCAATCCCTCGAGTACTTTACCGAACCCAAGCGAGCATTCCCCATGCTGATGACGCGGTATGGATCGAGACTGGAGGCGTTCTTGAACGATCTGATGGATGCGTACCTGCTGGGAAAGGTTACCGACGCAGAGTTTGATACAAAATTGCGTGCGGGTCTTGAAGAGATCGTTAAAACTACCAATTGAGGATAGGGGGGCTGAGAACAGGAGTGAGGCCGGGGGAAACTCGGCCTCTTTAATTCATTATTTTGATTATAGATAGGTATAAGGGGGTACCATGGATGCGCATCAGCATACGTCCCGCTGGATCGTTCTCTCCTTCCTTTTGCCGAGTCTTATCGGTTTCTTGATTTTCATCCTTACCCCGATTGGGATGGCTTTCGGAATTTCGTTGACGAATTTTGCCGGTGGCCCCAGGTTCCGATTCGTGGGGTTGGGAAACTTCATCCAGGCGTTTGGGACAGAAGCTTTTCGAAACAGTTTCCGGATCACCCTAGTATTCACCCTCTGGACTGTCCTATTTCAGATAGTTTTTGGAATGGTGTTCGCGTTGATCCTGAATAGAAAGGTGATCCTTCGCACCTTCTTTCGAGGGACCTATTTTCTGCCCAATGTGCTTTCCTCCATAGCGGTAGGACTGGCCTTCATGTTGATTTTCGACCCCCAGCGAGGACCTTTGAATCAGCTTCTCCGTCATTGGGGGATACATCCCCCCCTATGGTTGAGCGGCGAGCATACGGCTCTCCTTACCATTATCATCGTTACAGTATGGCAGAGTTTTGGATACTATATGGTGCTGTTCCTGGGCGGACTCCAGACGATCAACCGTTCCCTCTATGAGGCAGCGGAAATCGATGGAGCGGGTGCTATTCGAAGGTTTTTCTCGGTAACCCTTCCAGGTCTTTCCCCGATTCTGTTTTACTCCATTACCATTGCAGTGATACGTGCCTTCCAGGTGTTCGATCAGGTGTACATCATGACGGGAGGACAGTTGGGGGGAGGACCGGCAGGCGCCACATCCGTACTGGTCTTCGATATCTATCGGAATGGATTCGCCCAGTTCCGATTCGGATACGCTGCAGCGGAATCGGTGGTACTGTTGGGAGTGGTGTTTGTCGTTACTTTTATCCAGTACAGAGGTCAAAAGAGGTGGGTAACCTATGACGTGGTCTAGAGCTTGCATACTCTCCTGGGTAGGGAAGATAACCCTCTATATCTTACTCCTGCTTACCGCGTTTCTTATCCTGATGCCCCTCGTGGTAGTGGTATCTACAGCCTTCAAACCGGACGATCAGATCTACGAGTTTCCCATGCGGATCATACCCAGGACTCCTACCCTGGAGAACTTCGGAAAACTGGCGCAGAACTTCCCCCGCTATATCTGGAACTCCTGTAAACTGACTTTCTGGATCGTGTTGGTACAACTACTCACTGCCACTACGGGAGCCTACGCATTTTCCAAACTGCGGTGGAAGGGAAGAGACTTTCTTTTCCTCCTGTATATCCTGTCGATGATGGTCCCCATCCAGGCGATCATCATTCCTCAGTTCCTCATTATTCGCAACCTTGGCCTCTACGATAACCACTGGGCCCTGGTACTCACGGGTTCTTTCACAGCCTTTGGTACCTTTCTCATCAAACAGTACTTCATGACGATCCCGGATAGTTACCTGGAAGCCGCTCGGATCGATGGGGCAAGCGAGTACACGATCTTCTTCCGGATCATGCTCCCTTTGGCAAAGCCCGTGCTCGCCACCCAGGTGATCTTCAGCTTTCGGTACTTCTGGAACGACTTTTTTGCTCCCCTCATCTACCTCACCAGTCAGCACTTGAAGACGCTGCCCTTGGGAATGGCCGATTTTGCCACCGAAACCTACACCTACGTGGGTCCCCAGATGGCTGCCTCGTTCATCTCAATCGTACCTGTGATGCTGATTTTCCTCTTTGCTCAGCGGTACTTTGTGGAAGGGGTTGCAGCCGTAGGGGTAAAGGGGTAATGACACTACCATACAAGACGTACAAGAAAGGATCTAAACAAATGGCAGAAAAAACAATTGGAACTACTTCGGAAAACTTCCTGGAGGAGATCCATCGGTCGAACTACGAAGATCTGTTCCTAAAACGGATGTGCCGATGGGATTCCTGGATCGAGCCTGTGGGAAGGACCCTGGAATCTCTCGATGGGAAATGGAATTTTGCCCCTGATTGGTACGACACGTGCCGAAGGGCCGGCTGGTACAGGGAACGGACGAAGGATCAGGAAGGTCGTCCCCTGCCGGTGGATTTCGACTGGGAGAGCTGGGAACGGATCCCGGTTCCTTCCTGTTGGAATCTTCTAAAACCGGAACTCCACTACTTCGAAGGGTCGGGAGTGTATACCCGAACCTTCCGGTATCGGCCGAAGGGGTCAGGAGGGAAAGAACGGGTGTTTCTCTATTTCGAAGGGGCGAACTACCGTACTACCGTTTTTCTCAATGGAACCCATGTGGGCACCCATGATGGGGGGTCCACTCCTTTTGCCATGGAGATCACAGACAACCTGAGGGAAGAAAATCGCATCATCGTTTCTGTAGAAGCGTATAGACGGCCCGATCGAGTACCGATGGATAATACCGACTGGTTCAACTACGGAGGCCTGTACAGGAATGTGTACCTTATGCGGCTCCCTTCCCTGTTCATCCGGAGGTGGTTCCTGCGGTTGAAAGGGGACGGTGCCTTTTCAACCCTCCTCTTCGATGTGGAAGTGGATGAGGGAAAGGACCCTGTTCCTCTGAGTGTTCGTTTGCGGATTCCACTACTGGGGGTTGATTTCCCGGTAGAGATACAGGGGGGGAAGGGAAAGGCCACTATTCCTTTGAGAAAGCATCCTGAGCTCTGGTCACCGGAGCATCCCTTCCTCTATCCAGTAGAGCTTCTCCTGGAAGGGCTAGCGGGCAGGAGTGCCGAGCCCCCTCTGTGGGATCGCCTGCAGGATCGAGTGGGCTTACGGGAAATACGGGTGGAAGGGCAGCAGATCCTGCTGAACGGGAAACCGGTATTCTTGAAGGGAGTAAGCCTGCACGAGGATCATATAGAGATGGGCAAAACTACGACTCCCGAAATCATTCGTTCAACCATTCGAGATTTAAAGGAACTCCAGGGGAACTACCTGCGGCTATCCCACTATCCCCACGATCCCAGGTTTGCCCGTATCGCCGACGAGGAAGGGGTATTGCTCTGGGAAGAGATCCCAGTATATTGGGCGATCGATTTTACCAATCCAGCGACCTATCTGGATGCGGAGAATCAGCTATCCGAGTTGATCCTGCGGGATCGAAACCGGGCCAGCGTGATCCTCTGGTCGGTGGGGAACGAGAATCCGGATACCGACGCCCGTCTGGCCTTCATGAGTAAACTGGCCCGAAGAGCTCGAGAGCTGGATGGTTCAAGGCCGATCTCCGCAGCCTGCCTGGTAAACCATGTGAAACTTGCCATCGAGGATCGGTTAGAGGAAGTGTTGGACATCATCGGGTTGAATGAGTACTACGGATGGTACGATCCGGATCTAAGCAAACTTGGGCAATTGCTTTCCAACTCCCGGCCCTCCAAACCGGTAGTGATCTGCGAGTTCGGAGGGGGAGCCCGCTCGGGGCAGGGAGGGACGGTAGAGGATCTATTTTCCGAGGGACGGCAGGCATGGATCTACCAGGAACAACTTCGACTGTTAGGAGCTTGCCCCTACATAAAAGGATTGAGCCCCTGGATCCTGTACGATTTTCGGTGCCCCCGGAGACTGAACCGGTATCAGGAGTACTTCAATCGAAAAGGATTGATAGACTCGGATCGCAAGACCAGGAAGGCTGCCTTCAAGGTACTGGCGGATTTCTATAAAACCCTCCCCCCGCACCCGGGTAATGGTTCCTAAACAGAATAAGAATACCTGCTTCCCCGGGGGTTGTTCTTGCCAGAGGATTCTATTTCCCGTATTGTACCGGTCATGGAATACTCGCTCACCGTGCGCCGAAGAGGGGAAGTGCTATTCCAGAGCGGGGGGAAATGGCTCCATCCCCTTCTCGATCTGGAAGAGGCGATGCATCGAAACGGGTGGGATCCGAAGGAACTGGACCTGGAAGACAAGATCGTGGGGAAGGCCGCCGCATTTCTCATCATACGGATGGGAATCCCCCGGGTATACGCCCACCTGTTGAGCGAACTGGCTGTAGAGGTGTTTCAGCGTTACGGGGTTACCTTCCAATGGGAAATGCGTCTCCCGCGAATCGCCTGCCAAACGGAACAGATCCTCGCCACTATCGACGACCCGGAGGAAGCTGCGTTGGTGATTCTTCGCCGGGCGGGACGGGATCGAGAAATCCCCCTTATCGTAGAATCCCTCTACGTATCCCGGGGAAATCGGCCGGTGCTACAGAACCTTACCTTTGCTGCAACCCGGGGCGATCGGGTGGTGATCTGGGGACCCAACGGGGCGGGGAAGAGCACTCTCCTACGGGCGATTCTAGGGCTCCTTCCCATCGAAAAAGGGGGGATCTGGATCCAGGGGAAGGGAACGAGGGATCCTGAGGGAATCGGATACCTCGCCCAGGGGTCGGAAGGAGGGGATCTCCACATCACGGTGGAGGAAGCGGTGGAAGTGGGAACGATCCGCTTTCACTGTTCCCCGAAAGAGAGGGCGGAACTGATCCGAAAGGCCCTTTCCCTTACGGGGATGGAGGCTTTCCGAAAACGCACCCTCCGTAGCCTTTCGGGTGGAGAGCGCAGAAGGACGGAACTGGCCCGACTCTTTGCCCAGGAACCGGCAATCCTTCTCCTGGACGAACCCACCACCAATCTAGAT